>Ga0209337_1000852_pt1 | contig 24124 bp, 19 predicted proteins | sample LinPmetageLP53_FD_184044 | JGI IMG/M metagenome (GOLD analysis project Ga0209337, IMG submission 184044) | Marine viral communities from the Pacific Ocean - LP-53 (SPAdes) (version 2) | ecosystem: Environmental > Aquatic > Marine > Oceanic | place: Pacific Ocean | collected 2010-02-08 | reverse complement strand
GTTGCCCCTGGCTCGTGTATTTGGTCTCCTCAACAAATCAAAGAATATAAAGTAATTAGAGATACTCCTATGATTACCGTGCCTACTGAATTAAAAGATTGGATATTGTCTAATCTATACAGACATTCACGTAAAGTAACAGATAAAGTTATTAAAGATAAAAATGGTGAGATATTAAATCCAGTATGCAAAAGCCAATTATCATACCAGAACGAGGTAGATTTATCTGCTTATACATACACTTTTAGTGATACAATCCTCCGCAAGATTTTTGATACATTAGATAAATGTTTCTACGAGGATTACGACGACTTCTTAATTATAGCAACTTGTTTAAAGACCCTTAACAAGAGAGAATATTTTGACGAAATATGTAATACTAAATTAGATAAAAAACACCTTAAATCCAGTAGCTCCTGGGGTATTCACAGCGAGGATATGTGGGATAGTTGTGAATATAAAAACGTTAATACATTACCTTTTATCTTACGTGAAAGCGATTTTATGGAGGAAACAATTGACCCTGCAATCATTAAAGCGAATGAAAAATACAATACACAGGAGGAATACACCAAGGCAAGGAGTGAATATTATAAATCCATTATGGACTTTAAAGACGTAGATACTTCATACAGTCACGATAATTGGTTAAAGAAAGTTAAACCAGGATTGTATGAAATGGTTAAGGATTGTATTTTATATAATGATACTATGACGAAGGCGATAAAAGATTTTTTGGGTTACTATATGTATAAACCTACTAATAATCACACCACCAAGCCCGATACAATTATTTCAGGGCAGAGGTATTTAGACGGTGATACACCAGGCTCTTTTATCCAACGATTTCAGGGAGACGAATATGGTGACTTACAGTATAAATTGGTAATTGTTAGAAGTGATACAGGCACAGGTAAGACCACAGCAGTTAAAAATTATTTTAAATTACACCCTGATAAATGTTTCGTTTCTATTGTTTCACGATTATCCTTGGGTAAGGAACAGACCGCAGTATTTAAAAAAGCGGATATAGAGTGTAACTGGTTTAGAGACGAAGTCCAGGACTTATGGCGTATGGAGGGTGAAAATATTGTAATCCAAGTTGATAGTCTCAACAAATTAGCCTCTTGGTGTGAGGATAGTTGGAATGCATATACCATTTACCTTGACGAGTTTAACTCCTTAATTGAGTATTTTATTGATTGCCCTAACCTTGACGATAAACGTATTACAGTAAAGCGTATGTTGGAGAGGATTATAATTGGAGCGGAACAGGTTATAATGACCGACGCACACATTAGCGATACTTCACTTTTATTTTTAAAACAATTGGGTATAGGAGCACCACAGATATACGTAGAGAACGATTACAAGCATAACGGTAAAAATGGTGGTATTAAAACCAGAGAGGTTTATTGTGACGAAGATTTAATCTTGGGATTAAACCAAATGATACAAGAAGATTTACCTTTTATGATATGTTGTGATAGTAAAAATGTATGTGACGTTTTACACCACGAGCTGGGGAGAAATCCTGATATTGGTATATTTACAAGCGAGACTATGGAGGATATTGACCTTGACGCTTGGAAATGGGTTATTTTCTCTCCAAAGATTGTTTATGGTTTAGATAGTGTTATGGAGAGACCTGTATATTGTGTTATGAAGGAGCACACTATCTCTCCACTTGCTATGATACAGCAGGCGAATAGGTGTCGCAATATTACAGAGTTAGTGTATTACTTTGGTAGAAAATCACACGGTTTATACAAATATGAAAATAAAGAGGAGGTATTGGATATGTTAAATAATGTAGAGAATAACGCAGACGCTACTGCTCTTGCAAGTGCCGAGTTATTATGTGGTGAAGAGGAAACCAAAAAATACAAGGAGCTACTGGCTCACCATATGTATATTATGGATTGTTTTAATACTAACAAGTTCGGTCACTTCTTAAACCTCTTACGAGGTCAGGGATTTAATGTTGATATACACAGAGAAACCACGAGCAACACATTACAACAAAAATCCAAAGAAGTAAAGAAATACAAGCAGGACGCATTAAAGGAAATGTTTAAAGACGAAGAACCCAAGATAAAGGAATGGAGAGACGGTAAGTTTATGGAGATAAGAGGCTGGTTACAGGAAGAAAAGCAATCATTAGATAAATCCCTGGAAGACTATATGGAGTGTGAGGAAATTGAGGAGAAACGTAAAAACAATACTCTCCATAACTCACAGAAAGAACAACTATCTAACTACAACCAAGAAATAGAAGAAGTTGCGGAATTATTATCTCTCTATGGGTCAGGTGAAAAAGGTGACCTGTGGCTCGCAAAAAACAAAGACGAACTCATAGACAATTCTGTATATCCTAAATACATACAGAACAATATAAAACTCCTTAACATACAACCTGATAAGGTAGGAGATTATGAAAAAATACTAATTGATAATCACCAAATCACTAACCATTTCAGGATAGTTAAGTTTTTCTTTAAGGAGGAGAGTGATACACTTAAAAAATTAGAAGAGAAAAAAGACTACAACTGCAAGAAGGGAGCCAGTAGTGATTTTAAGATATTATATCTCAAAAAGGTTTTAAAAACCCTTGGTATAGAAGGTTACTCCCTTACTCCTGATTGTAGTGCTATGAACCAGGATAAAAGTGATAAATTATTAGACGAATACCGTGTAGTATTCACAGATAGAAATAAAAAGAAAAAAATATCCTTTGAGGAGGAGAAGGGAGCCCAACAGCTCATAGTTAAAATGTATAAAAATATCTTTGGTGCTGATATTATCAAGGGCAAAAAATCCACTAAAACCACAGACGAAGGTGTTAAATCGGTTACAACGTATAATCTAAATATGGATAAGATAGTCCAAAGTCAGGAGATATATACGGAAAGTAATAAAGCGTTTATGGATTGTGGCGTAATACAAAAATCAAAATTATATTCTAAAATACAGTATTAAAGGTTATGATATGTATTTGTTGTTATGTTAAATATATTTGTTATTGTTGTTATTGTCGTGCAGTAAGACCTAAAAAGAAAAAGGTTAAGTTTAAAAAAACCTACACTCAAAGAAATTATAATCCTTAATTTTTTAATCATTTTTTAATCTAATTTTTACACTATTTTTTTACAAGATACTTACGTCTCACCTGCTCTCGAGCTCGGAACTATTTTATCGTGTAAAAAATAAATTATGAGGTATATACTCATAAAATTAATCTAATTTTATAAAAACTTAAAACAATTTTATATATTATCTTGTGATTATATCTATTTGGGTATTTTTCACTATTATAAATCACAAATGGGTATAATGAGATTTTTGTTTTAATATTTACCCATATCCTTTTTTGTCACCTTACCCAGTTTGCCTCTGGAAGCACGCACTTTTTTACGTCTCTTATCCTGCTCTGCTACAACCTGTGCGTCGCTCATACCAGTCTTATCAAAATCAAAAATGCTCTGCCACCTCTTACCTTTCTCGTTTCTAAACTTGGGCTTTGCCGTCTGCACCTTCTTCTGTATGATACTATCCTGTATTGGGTCTTTTGATAGTATAGTTGATTCGCCACCTGCTGTCGTTTCACTTTCTTCTACCAAACTCATATTTTTTATAATTTAACTTATAAAAAAAATATATTCTATAAATTATAAAAATAATGAGTTTAGTAATTTTGAGTAATCAGTTAGAAGTTAGTGAGGAGAATACAGCGAGTGAATGGGAGAAACCTTACTCTTTTCATAACGCATTAAAAGAGACGTTACGTATCCCTCCTAATAGTGAGGTTGCGTTACAGAGTATCAAGGTAAATAAAAATACAGATAGTATTACTCTTAACGGCAACCAGGTATTTTATCAAACATACGGAGACGATTTACAAGATAAAACAAATGATAGAACTATGACTGATACTACACAAATCCCTATAATGTGTCCTATTGACCCTGCGAGTAATTTTGCGGAGGACGTATCCCATACTGCTTTCGCAGAGAGAGTAGGAGTTGCTATGAACCGTGGAATACCTCACCCTGATTTCTTTGGAGAACAGGAATGCACTATAAAACTGGATAGTAATAATGATTATGACGGTTTTAATTTATCGTATGAGGGTAGAGGTGATATGGGTGGAACGAGCTACATACCAGGTGTAGATAAATGGAAAAAAAGATATACTGATAGTGACGATAGTAGTGACGGCTCACTTGTTATGAGCGTATCAGGTAATAACATAAGAGCAACGAGTAGAAATGGTGATAGAGGCATACAGTCATTAGAAGCACTTATGATAGCAGAAGACGTGCCTATCTCTCATTATAGCGGTGAGGTAAGGTTTGATTTAGACGGTTTATTTAAGTATGGTGGGTCTTCTAATGAGATTGAGACCGACGTTGCTATGGGATTATCAAGAACAAATAAAGGGATAACTCTTGGTGACCCAAGTTATTTTGACGATACTGGTGACAGTTTGCCTACTGCCGACGGTATTGGTAATTTACAATTTATGGATTACGTCATACGTATAGAGAAGGGAAAAACTGACGCAGGACATAGATTGTGGGTTGGACAGAGTGCTTTTAGTCCTAATGCCGAAGGACCAGAACAAGAACCAATATATGAAATGAGAGAGATTGAGTATTGGGGTTGGGCTACAACTGGTGGTAAAAAACCAGAGGCTCCGTTTCAGACAGAGAGATATAATTTCACGACTAATACTTCTAAAATAAATCAATTTAAAATACAGATAGAAGGTGAGAGAGTTAATTTTTGGTATCATACGGGGACAAAGGATACAAGCACCGCAGGAGCTGGGGACAGCAATAATGGTGGCTCACTTGGGACGTGGTTACTTTTATGTAGCACAGCACAGACGACAGGGACTGAATGGGCGACATTAAATGATAGTAGTGACGTGAATAACCAAAAGAGTTACAGACAGCACGTCCCTAAACCTATCTCTACTGCAACTTACAATATGTATCCTCTTATGTATCTTAACGCAACCGCTGATAATGGAGCAGGTGGTAAGTTTTACTTTGAGTGTAGTAAATATGGTGGTAGAAATATCACAGACGGTGTTAAGATAAATAGTGCGTCAAGTGATTACGTCCAACGTATGAGAGAGTTAGGTAATGAGGAAACAATAGAACAGTTAGAGAGTAGATATATGTTTATTATGGGAGGTGGTGAGATAGTCCCAAGAGATAAGTTTTATACAGAGGCTCATACTCACGCTAAAAATAAACTTTCTACCTTTTCATATAATGTAATGCTTGGAGAACTCACACCATACAAACCTACGGTAGGAGCTAATGCTCGTGAGTTGTTAGGATTTTCACAGGATTTATTGACTGTATCTTCTCCTGTGCCTTCTATTGTTGGTAATGTTTTCACTTATGGTAGTGACGTAAAACCACAGTTGGACTCACAAACCAATTTATTTGTAAGATTAAATAATTTCTCACAGAGGTCTTTTAATGCTGGTATAGGGAGACCAAGTAAAATAATTTATACTTTACCACGGTTTGATATGAGTGGTAGAGAGGTTGGTTCAGGTTTATATTACGAGCCTGGGGAAAGAGTATATCTCAACCTCGCCAATACAGAGGAGTTATATATAAATGAGTTTGATATTTCTATCGTAGATAGTAGAGAGAGACTTGCAAGAGTTTTAAATGGGACTACTGTGATTGGTCTTCATTTTAGACCGAGTAGCACGATACAATCCCGAACTTAATTCTAAAAAAATGTATTAAATATTAAATAATGAGTATATACCTCATAATTAAAAAACACCACGATAAAATAGTCCCGAGCTCGAGAGCAGGTGAGACGTAATCCTCTCCATAAATAAATATCCTTTTTCTACACTTATTTTTAATAAAAAAAATTATTCATATAAAATAATTATATTGATAATTGATAAAATACAAATGGAAACATTTACCCTCGCAGAACTGGGTGTATTTTTAGGAGTTGTAGGTGGTATAGTCACCAGTCTCCTACTCACAATACAAAAATCTAAATGTAAAAATATAAAATGTTGTTGCTTGCAATGTGAGAGAGACCCAACACTAAAAACCAATACCTCAAAGGAGCCCACGATTTCACCCTGAAAAAAATGGAAATCCTTTTTTTTAAAAATTATACAAATCAAAACAAAATAAGAGTAAATATATAAAAGAATATAATGGATTTAATGCCTACTATCAATATGAATGAAGTAACCCCTGATACAGAAGAAGTTGAGGAAGAATTACCGCCGTCACCTAAACAACAGATAAAACAAGAAGATATATTTAAAGATTTCGCACCTGATACTACTATGACTGAAACTCCTAAACAAGACAAAATCAAAGTAAAAAAGAAAAGACCTCCTATGAGTGAAGAACATAAAGAAAAGTTAAAACAAGCAAGGGAGAAAGCATTAGAAACAAGGAGACGTAATGCTCGTGAAAAGAAAGAATTAAAGGAATTACAGAAAATGAAAAAAAAGAATGAATTAGAACAATTGAGAGCAGAAGTAAATGGAGACAAAAAACCACCAAGAGTAAAAGAGGTTATAGAAGAAGTCCAAGAATATAAACCACCACCAACGCCAGCCCCGACACCAGCACCACAACCCCGAGGACAATATACAAAAGAGGATATATTAAAAGCACAACAAGAAGCAGTAATGAGTTACGAAAGAGCAAGACAATATAAAAAGAAAATAAAGAAAGAACAAGAAGAGAAAGAAGAAGCACACCGACTAAAAATGGCGACTGCAATAAGTCGTAATACACCACAACAGAGACACCAAGTAGATAATTATAAACCACGTTTAGGGGATAATGATTATTGGGATAATTGCTTTTGATTAGGATAAAAACAATTTAGAAATCTTAATATCATTATGAATAATCTTAAAACAAAAGTATCTATCATTTATTATAAGGATATATAAAAAACTTAAAACAATTTTTCTCACTATCTCTTTTTTCTATTATTAAGTGTAAATAAATACCCATTTGTAGCAATTCATAGTGAAAAATCCACAAATGGATATAATCTCAAAAATCTATGATATTTTTGTTTTAAGATTTCTCAAATAGATATAATTTCTAAATATATATATAAATGGTGCAGACATATAAACAGCAGTTTAATAAGAAATATAAACAACCTTTATCACAACCTAACTCATTAAAAGATATATCCAAATTAACAGGGTATGAATTAAAAGGAATAAAAATCATTTTTGAGAAAGGAAAAGGAGCTTATAAGAGCAATCCACAGAGCGTGAGACCACAAGTTAAATCACCCGAGCAGTGGGGATATGCTCGTGTGTATGCTTCTATAAATCCAAAATCAAAAGCATATAAGATAGATAAAATACATTTAAAAAAAAAGAAACCTAAAAAAAATATTAAATAGAATATAAATGAGCGTGAGCGTGGTGATAAGTCCAGCAAAAAATCCTAAAAAGAAATACACCGCTGTATTTAGTAAAGACGGTAAGAAGATAAAGACTACACATTTTGGGTCAGGTGGTATGAGTGATTTTACGATTCATAAAGATAAAGCGAGGAAACAGAGATATTTAGACCGTCATAAGAAAAGAGAAAACTGGGAAAGTTATATGACGGCAGGCAGTCTTTCACGTTACATATTGTGGAATAAGCCCACATTTAAAGGCTCATTACGAGATTTTAAAAAAAGATTTAATCTAAAATAAAATATATTTAATACTATAAATGGAGAAGTCAGCACCGAAAGTTTTAAAAGTTAATGATACACAACATAGCGATAAGTATAGAGAGTTACACCCTTTTTTACCAAAACCTCAATTTTTGTGTCTCCTCATAGGGTCTGTGAGGTCAGGGAAAACTAACTACCTCGTTAATGCTTTAAGAAATGAAAAAGATTTTTATGGTGCGAATTTCTTTGACTACTATAAAATTATCTCTAACACTCTGTGTAACGATACAAAAGGAAAATATTTCACAGACGCATTTGACGACTGTGAAGACCATTACACAGACCGTATGATAAAAGACCTTGTAGCGTCACAGAAAAAATATGAGCGTGAAGATATGCCCTCGGTATTACTCGTATTAGACGATATATTATCACGTGATTTTAAAAAAACTAACGAGATAACCTATTTAGCGAGCAAATTTCGCCACTTTGAGTTGTCAATTTTTTTAAGCACCCAGTCCTTTCGTAGCGTCGGGAGTATCATAAGAAATAATGCAACCGATATACTCATATTTAAACAACAAAATAACAAGGAACTTGATAAGATAAAAGAAGAGTATGGAGAGCTATGCGGTTCAGAGGAGTTATTTATGAAATATTATCATTATGCTTTGGACGACCAACGTTACTCATTTTTATATATTGACGCACAAGATAATCCAGCGAGGTTTTACAGAAGGCACGAAATGTTAATAGGTATTGGAGATAAACCACAAGTGGATATATCAGTAAAAGATATCCCTGAACCATTTGAGAAAAAATAAAAAAATTACCTTTAAAAAAAAATATACTTCATAATATAAAAATGGACTTATACGGACAAGAGGAGGCGGTTAATCAGTTAAACTCTCGTAATGATTTCGTGCAGAATTATAATCAAGGAGTAGCAGATTTTAATAATAGAATTATGACTGAATACAAGGGACAGAAAGACAGCGAGGGACAGACAGACGGTCTCACATACGCAACTGACGTTTTAAATAATGTAATGAGTGGAGCAGGTATGAAGGGAGCCTTTGATAATCGTAAATACGAGCTAAACAGAGCAAAGAATATAGCGTCACGTCTCGCAAAAGATACAATTGAGGGAGTGAGTGCTATTGGTGAAGTTAAGGACATAGCAGGACAAAAACTTATCAATACAGTAAAAACCTCTCCTGCTGGTGGTTTATCAGGAGCATTTGGAGGGACAAAAACAGATACAGTATTTTTACCTGATAAAGGACAATTTCCAGCAGACAACCCTGATAGACCACCAGCAATCCCTACGGAGGGAGCAGGAGTTCCACCACCAATTCCTACGAGTGGAGCAGGTGTAGGGACTGAACCAACACGAGCACCTGATACTCCTACTGAACCAACACCAGCAACAGAACCACCAAAAGCAGGTATGGGAGTTGTTGTAAATGATACACCAGCAAAACCAGGAGAGCCACGAGTAGCAGGAGCAAATGCTTTAAAAACTGACGCAGAAGCAGAGGCTGACGGTGAGGGACACGGTATAGTCGCACACGCTTTAAATAAAGTTACAGGGATTGGTCTTGACGCTGGTGAGAATGTATCAAAGTTTGGAGGAGCAATTACAAGTGCTGGTATGGGTGGTGTATCTCTATATGGTGACATTAAAAATATGGTTGATAATCACGGTGACCCTTTTAAGAAAGACGCCTCTTGGGAGGACGACGTAAATAATGTAGGGTCAATAGTCCAGGGAGTAAGTGACGTTGTAGGTGTTATTCCAGGTTTAGAATGGGTTGCTGGTTTAGGTAATCTTGTAGGAGCAGGGACGAGTGCGATTGGTATGTTTGGTGACCACGATAAAAACGTCCAACACGATAAAAATGTAGAGGATATGAAAAATCAACTTAAAACACAAATGCAGGCTCCGTCAAGTGCGGGAGAGGTATTGACTACTGCTCCCTCACAAGTCCAGCAACAAGTCCAAAAATCAGTAGTCCAGGGCTCATATTAAATTATATCCATTTGTTTTAATCATTAGTAAATAATACACAAACAGGTATAAATCTGTGATAATTTTTAATTTTTTTATACTATTATTTTTATATAATTTAATATTATAAAAATGAGTAACGGTAATAGATATTTGGAGATTGCGTGTAGTAATAAGACGAGTGACGGTAAAATGAGTTTCCGTAAAGGTATAAGTGACCTTATTTTTGAGATACCCGAAATGAACTCAACTCTAATCCCTGGCTCTGTGAGAGTAGTTGGTAAATTAAAGGTTTATAAAAACGCTACTGGTGGTGGTAAGGTTGTAGATTTAGGTGACGATATTAATTTGGACGCACGCCTTGGAGTTTATGGTGCTTTCCAGTCTCTTACCACGAGAAGTATTCGTCACCAGCAGTCCATAGAGAACATTAGACATTATGCTCACTTCCTTAAATCATACCTACCTTTAAGCACGAGAACCGAGGATAATTTAGGTCACCTTGACGAGGTTGCCCTCACGCTTCCTAATTGGAGATTAAATAAAATTGCTAATGTAGTCCGTAAGAATGACGACAATACTGGTAATGATTTCTGTGTTGCTCTCCCCTGCGGTCTATTTTCTTCCTCGCAACATATTCCTCTTTCAGCGTCTATGCTTGCAGGATTGGAGGTAAGGCTCGCCCTTGCCCCCGACAGTCAGGTTTTATATGCTACTGACGGCACTATTGCTGATAGTGATTGTTACTACGAGTTTGAGGATTTAAAATTAGTTTGTGAGGTTAAAGATTATAGTGAAATGGAGATACAGCAGTTAATGAAACAGAGCGAGGGTGTATTTACTTACAATTCTATCTCCTCTTACTACGATACTATTAATTCGTCAAGTGCTTCTGTTGTATTTAACCTGGGTTTATCAAAGGTTAGGAGTGCGTTTGCTACATTTATCCCCTCAACATTCCTAAACAATTTAAATGAAAATGGTTACGCCTCTCTATTACCTACGAATAAGGACGGCACTATCGCCTCCGTCCGTAAGGTTTTTTGGACGAAGGGGGGCTCACTTTACCCAAAACACTATGAACTAAATAACGTCATACGTGCCTCTCCAAAGAGTATGGTTTGTGACCCAGTAATCAATCGTGATTATGTAAGTGCTGTGCTTCCTTGGGCGACTAACCGAGCCACTATGATTTCTCCTTGGACTAATAATAGGTCTTGGATTGCTGATAGCACGAGTGCAACTCAAACTAAATACACACAAGTCGCAGACGGAGGAGTAGTTTGGGGATTAGGAGTAAATTATGATACTCTTGGAGGACCAGGGACGGATTTTACTTCCCAGCAATTCGGTATGAACTTGGATTTAGATTTAACGAGTGATAATCCTATATCTACATTTGTATTTGTTAATAGTGAGCAATCTGTATTTTTTAACCAAAATGGGATACAGTTAAAACAATAATGAGTATATACCTCATAATTTATTTTTTACAAGATAAAATAGGTTTGGAGCTCGAGAGCGTATGAGACGTAATCCTCTCCATAAATAAAATCCTTTTTTTCTACACTTTTTTTTGATATATTTTAATTTTTATTGATTTAAAAAATAATATATTTAATATTATAAAAATGAGTGCTCCTGCCGATATGCCTGATACGAGACCAACAAGAGATAATCAACCAGCAGAAGTCCAACTGGTTAATTTTGAGACTACAACTAATGAAGAAATAGAAAGTGACGTGTTACTCCCTGTGGTCTTCTCCTCTGATAATTTGTTCGCCAGATTTGAGTTAGAACCGAAGGGCTTCCTTTCACCTGATTCCTCTATTTCTATTGGTGTAAAACCTAATAGTGCAGTGGAGCGTGCCTTCTTTCCCAAGGGAGTTGGTATATATTCTCTTATTAAGAGAGCGGTTTTAAAAACTTCTTCGGGGAGAGTAATTAATGATACAGACGAAGTAGCACACCAGCTCGCTATGACTTCTATGTATTCCTCTCTACAAGGTAATAAAAATAGAGAACAGTTTTCTACTGGTCGTGGTTTATGTTATGAGTTTAATTATCCCGACGGTGGTTTTACAAGTTCGGAGAGTTACGGTTTATCTAATGGTAAAGAATATGACGGCACTACTGGACTCACGTGTAATAATTTTGAGGTTGTTTCCAAATCAAGACCTGATTTATACCCTACCTTCCAGATAAATCTTCACGAGCTATTCCCCTTTTTAAGAGCAGGACAACGTATTCCTCTGTATATGCTTGGTAATGATAGATTACAAATTGAGTTATTTTTTAACCCAGTCACCGACGCTCGTATGAGTGTCTCCAAAGCAGACCAAACTGGTTCGGGAGCAAGAGAGTTTTTAATTGACCAGAACTCCGTGCAAATGATAGCAGACCACATTTATATCCCAGGAGGTATGGAGGATTGGGCGGAGAAACATAAGGAGATACAGTATGGATTTACTCAAATGGTTTCGTCACGTCACGTCATAAATACTACGACTGCTGTATCTAATAAGAGAAATGTAGGAGGTGCTGGACGTCTTGTTAAGAGAGTATTTACTGGTGTATCGTGTGATATACAAAAGCAGTCGGCAGACAGCCCCCCTGTGCTTACACCAATCGTGGGAGCAGACCAACTCCTTAATAAATATGAGGCAGTTGGTAATTTAAGAGACGAAGATAAACACGGTAAAATCACCACAAATGTATTTATGAATGAGCACAAACTATTCCCACAGGACGTTACTAATATGGCGAGACATTATCACAATTTAAGAGACGCTACTGGTCGTATCATTTACACTACTCGTGGCGTTTATTGTGACGAAGGTGGTATATCTACTGATACAGTCCAACAGGGTCTCATAGCCCCCAAGGGTGTTGCTTCTCTTCATTATGAAGGTAGAGGACAGAGTGATAATCTTGCAGGTAAGCAGAACTTTTTAGGATTTAGATTAAACCAGGGTGAGCGTGTAGGCACGAAGGGTATAGAACTCACAGCGGATTTTGAGAACCTACGACACACCGCAGGAGAAATTGCGACATTCACCCAGTATAGTATGATAGAAGTAATTAAGAGTGCTGTATTAATTAACGGTCAGTTAGAGGTTGTGTATGACTGATTAACACGATAAATTAAATTATTTTTCTAAAAAACTTTAAACAAAATATTATATCCATTTGTGATTTATAATAGTGAATAATACTCAAATGGGTATAATGAGATTTTATGTTTTAAGATTTTAATTAATCCATAATTATTTTCTAATCTATATATATAAATGAGTGAAAAAGATAAAGAAGCGATTATGAAAGCAAGACCCAATTTAAAACCCAATACAATTAAAATGTATTTATTTAATTTAAACAAGTTAAAAAAGACCTTTGATAAAGAGGATTTAAAGTTTTTAAGTGACGTTGAGAACGTGCAAGATAAGATAAAACATTTACATTTTACAACACAGAGAAACTTTTATAATGCGATTATAGTGTATTTGAGAGCTACTGACCCTGATAATAAAGATATTGATACATATGATAAAATTAGAAATCAACTCAACGAGCAATATAAAACAGAGAATGAAAAAGGCACTATCTCTACAAAACAGAGTGATAATTTTGTAGATATAAACGTATTAAGAGGTATGTTAAGTAAAATGGAAAAAGAAATAAAAGACCAAAAATTAAAGAAAAAAACAACATTATCACCAAAAGAAAAGACGCTATTACAAGTATTTACAATTTATTCTATCCTATTAAAAATCCCTTTAAGAAACGACCTCGCTGGTATGTCTGTAATCTCAAAAACACAGTATAATAAATTAACACAAAAAGAAAAAGAAGACGGCAACTATCTTGTAAATTATAAAAATAAATTAGAGTTCGTATTAAACGAATATAAAACGAGTAAGAAGTATAATGAGAAAATTATAAGTATTGATAAGGATTTGGAGAAGATTATAAGAATGTATTTAAGAAAGAATGAAGGCTCTGTATTATTTACAAGTAGCACAGGAAAACCTTATACTCGCAACGCCCTCTCGCAATTGCTCCTGAAAACGTCACAGAAATATTTAGGAAAGAATATCTCAACTACTATGATAAGGAAAATAGTGCTCTCCGACCTCTTTGCAGACAATAAGAAAAAGCAACAGGAAATGGCGGAAATCACAGGTCATAGCGTCTCCACTATGAACAACGTGTATGTAAAAGAAAAAGCAGAAGAATAAAAACAGCGGAAAAATTAAGTGCGTTTAAGATAAAATTATTTTCTATTTTAAGTATATATAAATATGGGTTGGGATTTAAAAACAGATTTGACTTTTGGTAGAAAAAATGAGCGTTTAGTAATTTCTTATCTTAACTCACAGGAGGGATTTGAGAGTGAATGGTATGTGCCTTATCGTAATCAATATAATCAGGTTGATTTTAGCTCGTGGAAGGTTATAGGGGAGTTAAAGAGTAGGAAAAACTCCTCAACAAAATATCCTGATACTATGTTTGGTGAGAATAAAATGAAATATCTTAAAGATAAAAATATGAAAGGTGAAAACCGTATATTTAGATTTTACTTTTTATTTACAGACGGTTTGTTCTCCTGGGAGTTTGACCCCAATAAAAATCAATTAGATACGGAATATACTATAAGAGACCAATACCACAAGGAGAAACATATATACGAGAAATATTGCTTTGTTAAACCACAATATCTTACAAAGGTCACAGATACATTTAATTCATTCACCTTTGAGAATGCAGAGAATACTAAACATTTACTTTAATCAAAGGTTACAGTTATAGGACCTTGTTTAATAACTAATATATTTAATTGCGTTTGTTTTAATGACCTCTTTAAATCCAGCTCACTTTGGATTATCTTACTTACAATTGGTTTTACTAATTTCTTTATACAAGGATTTTTATTGTATAAATAAATTACCTTTCTCACACTTGGTATATCTCCATACTTGGAGACTTCATTTATCATATCCTCTACCTCTTTATCATTTGTAAAATCTGTGCCGATTATACTGTAACTATTTAAACAAAATTGTTTTATCCTCTTACAATCGTGTATAACTTTCTTTTTTTCTTTTACCGATAATATCTTGCGTGGGTTAGTATCTGTTAAATACTTAATAAACTCTTTTTTATCTTGTATTAAATATTTATTTTTAGGCTCAATCTTATATAACTCACCTGATACTGCTTCTTGTAATGCAGTAACTAAATGTGATTTTGTTGGATTACTTAAATATATAGGAATCTTAAATGTATCAATAATATCACTTAAATCTTTCTTGCTGTGCGTTTTGGAAATCAATATCATTATTTTTATAATATTAGATTAGAAAAAAAAATAAAGTATATACCATAAATTATGCTCTCATTAAATGAATTAAGGAGACTGGTTAAAAAACATAACCAGTTAATGTCTATAATCATACCACCTAAAACAAACCGTGACGCTCTTATAAAACTTATAGAAAAAAATGGATTTACAATTGACCACGATAAAAAGAAGATTATACCAAAGATACAAATGAAAAGAAAACCAACAGTCCCCTTACCACCAGCTCCCCCAAAGAAAACAGAAGCAGAGAAGAAAGTAGCGAAGGCGAAAAAGGTAGAGAGAGATAGTAAGAGAGATAAGGTAGGATATGATAATGAATTAAAGAAGAGAGTGGAAGCAGTAAAAAAAGCACGTGCTTCTAAACCTCCTATGAAAAAAGAAAATGAAGTAAGACCAAAACAAAACGTAGGGAGACCAAGAGTAAATCCTAATAAAATAAAGGTAATATCAAAACCTGTGCCGAAGGGGTCACATAGAATGCCTGACGGAAGTATAATGAAAGATAAGGATATGCCGAAGAAGAAGCCCACGCCTCCTGTGAAATCAAAACCTTTCGTATTTATTAAGAGTGGTGAGACTTCTTACGATATACCTGCAAGTAACAAAAAAACTAAATCTATTACTGAACTTAAACAGGCATATAATAAATTAGGTATAGAGGTTTTTACTTGGACGACCGAAGCAGATAAATACAGGAAGTATGAAGTTTTAAAAAAATCAGGACGTAAGGAGGTCGTTGGTAAAATACCCTATATAGACCCTCTATCTCAAATAGGCTCTGACCCTCGTGGTGGTAGTTATGGTGGTGCAAAACCAAAACCAAAACCTGTGAAACCAGGGTCAAAGGGTGTGAAGGTATGGACTGGGTCAGGAACCTTACCTAATGGAACAACTACAAAGAATAACGTTTTATTTGAGAGTAGGTGGAGACCTTTGGGTTACAAGATTGCTAATTTAAAACCAAGTAAGAAGAAACCAGAAGCTCCCCCGAAGGTTGAGGAATTAACAGATAAACAAATTATATCATTAATGAAAGGTATTGATAATGGTAAGATTACCAAAGATAAGGTTATTAAATATGAAGAAAATAAAATGGATATTAAAGAGGTTATAAGTAATAATGATATACCAGGTTTAGAACAGAATGTGGATATATACGATAGGAAGATTGCAAGGTTTATGTTAAGACAAATGAAGCGACCGTCAAGTGCAAAAGTAATACAAGAAGCAAGCGACGAAAATGACGGCTCTGTATTTATTGATTATTATAATAAATTATTTAAGGAATGGAAAAAGCAATCGTAAAAAAAGGTAATTAATTTATGGAGAGGATATGGTGTCACCTGCTCTCGAGCTCGGAACTATTTTATCGTGTAAATATAAAATTATGAGTATATACCTCATAAATTGTTTATTAATCCATTATTTTACATATAATATGAGTATTTTAAGGCGTTAATCTAACTAAATACCCCCTGTGGAGCATTAATTTTAAAATTAATATATGATTTAGCACCATAATAGGCATTATATTAGATTAATAGGTATATTATACGTCATATATAGGGTAAAACATTAGATTAACCCTGTTTTTTAGTTTAAATACAGGATAATTTAAAATATTATAGATAATTAAAACACTATGGACGACATAGAACAAAACACTTTATTTTTTTTACAAGACAACTTTAATCTATGCTTTGATATACGAATGAAAATCAAAGAAACAATTATACACGAGACTTTATGTAAGAAACAAATTAAAAAAACAACATACGATAATAAAGAGTTAATAAAACAATTGCAATATTACTTTTGGTTAAATAAAACAATTAATAAAAAGAAACATAAAGAATACAGTATCCTTAACACGATTAAGCATTTTGATAATTAAACTCCTCCTCGTCTTCACTCTCACTCTCACTCCATACCTCCTCTTCACTCTCGCTATAATGTGAGAAACAATACTGGGCGAGTTCTATATTTTTAACTAACACTATCTCCTGAAATGTTTTAAGGAGATTGGGCTTGTCACGGAGTAACTCTTCTATCATACGTATCTCTATAACATTCTTTAAATCCATATCAACCGTGCTCATTTTATAATATGAAATATATTTTATTTTGAGATATGAAAAACTTAAAACAATTTTTTATATTATACCCATTTGTAAATTATTATAGTGAAAAATCCACAAATAGATATAATGAGATTTTTGTTTTAAGAAATCACAAATGGGTATAATTTCTGCGAAAAAATTAAATGCGTTTTATCCTAAATTATTTTATAATGTAAGTATATATAAATGGATAATACTTTTGATAATGAGACTATTGTTAAGATTGTGAATCAATACAAACGTAAAAGAGAAATGGAGAAGAAGAGATATGATACAGTATTAAAGATAGACCCTGATTATAAAAAGAAATGTTGCGAGAGGTCACGGGCTCACTATCAAAAGAATAAAGAGAAACGTAGAGAGAAATATTTAAAGGATAAAGATTTTAATACTGCAAAACAACTTTTATCATACTATACCAAGAATAATAATTTAGAAACATTTAAAGAGAAACACCCTGATAAATTAGAATTGGTTAATCATTTAATAAATTAAAAAAATACAAATGGATATAATATCTATTTTAAGTTATATATGGAGAAACAAATACATACTCAAAAACATAACAACGCCGAAAAGTTAGAAGATATATCTATTGAGATAAAATCTATACTACGGCAAACCTCGGAGATACGTAGTGACCTCTCATATATCAAAGCATACCTGGATATTAAAGCAAAACATAAAGATAAACCTGTAACAGATACAACTGTTGGAGGGAGCTGGTGGTGGGGATAATTCGTTTTTTTCATTTTTTTTAATACTTTATTTTTATATTATGATACATTATAAAATATGAGTAAGTTTTTCAGTGCCCAAGAGAAAGTCCAAATGAACCAGTCGTCAGTTAGAATTAGTGCAGAGAATGGTTTATCATTCCAAGCAGGGCAGACGATAGGAGTTTATATTCCTCCTTCTGTTAGATATTTCAGAGGTAAAGATTGTTATTTACAGTTTGATTTAAAGATTAAGAATGACGCAACCTTCCCTGCTACACGTCTTATGTTAGACCAGGGTATAGGAGCCAACGCATTAGTGAAACAATTGAGGATTTATGCTGGTAATAGAGAGCAATTATTAGAGGAGAATACCGAATACAATACCTATGTAGCAGTAAAATATGACTATTCCAGAACTGATACAGAACAGAATAAACGAGCCTTGGTTGAGGGAGCTGGTGCGTGGTGTCCTGATACTGCTGGCGACCAGGGGACTACCAAGAGTATTAATAATGATTTTATTAGAACTCCTTATATGACTGCCCCTGGGACTGCTGTTGGTGAAAAGTTACAGGATAATATCACCGCCGTCCCCGAGTTTATCACCGCAAAAATGACTATCCCTATCCATTCAGGAGTATTCGCAAATAGCGATAAGGTATTCCCTTGTCTCCTCACTAATGGTGTGTATTGCGAATTCACCCTCGCAGATATTCGTAACACATTCCGTCAGTTGGATAGTGTAGTGAAAGACCGCAGACCTTACCTAAATCCTGTATTTCAGGGTATAGATAAAGCAGGGACTAAATGGGCTAAATCGGGAGGGAGCACTGCTGATAGTATTTTCCTTACGACTGATAATTCTGTCGTTTCTCCTGGTCAGTGTCCCTTCGTAGTTGGAGAGGCAATTAACCTGGGTAAATTAAGTAACGCAGGGACTACTATTACTGTGACCGATAAACAGCTCGTAATTGACGAGATTAAGTTTGATAGTCCTAATATTGAGTTAGTCTTAAAAAATACAGGTGCAAAAGTCACCAGTGCCGAAGACGTTGTGAGTGACGAATGGTTTGTGTATAGTGAAAGTTGCCTCCAAGGGTCATACGCAATAGGGACTACCTGGGCTCCTTCATACGAGGTCTCAAATGTAGAAATGATTATCCACCAAATCCAAATGGATAAATCCTATGAAACCTCTATGATTAACCGTGTTAAACAGGGAGGAGTTGTTGAGTTTGATATACCGTCCGTAGCAGTCCAAACACACTCCACTCTCGCAAGTGACGTGCAAGCGACCATACCGTTAAATCTTGATTACGCACGTTGTAAATCTATCTTGTGTGTCCCTACTGACGCAAAAATATATGAAAGTAATATCCAGGCGTGCGGTGGTGGGACTTACCTACAAACCCAAGACCACGACGCAGGAGCAGGCTTCGTTGAGGACGGTTTCTTAAAGAGTAACCGCACAGGATTAGAAGGTTGCTCCAACTGTCTCACAGGATACTCCTTTTGGTTAAATGGTCGTCAAGTCCCCTCACGTGATATATCTACATTAAAAACTACAAATAAAGCAGGAGGTATAGACGCTAATTTTTTGATTGAGTTAGAAAAAGCACTCGTGTCCGCAGGTATTTCAGTCCAGAACTTCTCTGAATATAACCGCAATTTTGTTGTCGGTAGAATGCTGGCTCATAGTGATAATGCTGTATTTGACGGTCGTGGTAGGACTTGCCGTCTTAACCTGAAATATGAGGGGACTACTACTGCTACACAACCCTCGGTAAATTGTCTCTGGAAGAACTTTATTTTTCATTTGAGAAAATTAGTAATCAAAGGAGATACAATTATGGTAGAAGTTTAACAAGAGGTTACGGTCTCACCTGCTCTCGAGCTCGGAACTATTTTATCGTGTAATATTTTAATTAAGAGGGGTATATGAGAAAAAATACCCAAATGTTGCAATTTATAGTAATTTATCCACAATTGGGTATAATTCATTATTTTTTAAGATTGATTTTTTTATATATTCATATTATAAATATGGATTACACAGATATACAGATTGTAGAATGTAACAAAAAACAATCCGTAGGAGGCACAGATATACACAGCGAAAATGCTGTATTTACAAATAAAATAGGTAAAAATATCACATTAAATGAAGGTGATACAGTTAGTGTTGAGTATAGTTTTATAAATGAGAGGGGTTGTGGTAGTGATACAATAGAGATAGAAGGTAAAGAGATTGGTAAAGATACAAAAAGATTTTATTATACAGCAGAAGAACAAGAGGGAATAGATAGAAGTATAGATATTTTAGATACTAATGGTGATATAAAATATCCAATATTTAAAACATTAGAGAGGAGACAGATAATACATAATGAGCTAAAACACGTTGATAAAATGTTACGTGACGACGAGGTGAATATACAACAACACTACTACCGAACTACAAACTGCGAGCAGTATTGTTTTTTACCTCGTAGGTTTATCAGTAGCGTCGCCAATTTAGATAGTAAAACTCCAAAGACTACGATATGGTCTCAACAACACTCACAACCTTTTAATTATAATATTGAGGGGAAAGACGGGACAAATCCTGTGCCTAATGGTGCTTGTGGTGTTGTAATGAGTAACCGTAATTGTATTTATAGTGAGGATTACAAACAGCTCCCCTGGAAAACTAAAACAGGACAGGGACCATTTGAGGCATTCATACCTAAAACAACTGCGGAAAAATATACGTTACTCGTGAGAGATATGACTATTGTAGATATTGAGTATGATAGTAATAAATATCTTAATATTTATCAGGCAAAGTCAAGAAACTCTCCTGCTATGAGAAGATATGATATTTTTACTACTCTTAACACGATAAAAGTAGATAAAGGTTTTAATTCACCACAGAATATCGCCTCAAAAATTACAGAACAGTTGCAGAGTAATCAAGAACCAGTAAAACATTATGTAGGTGACCCAGGCTCAAATCCAAATATTAAAAGAGTTATTACAGAGACAACCGATACATTAACCTATAAAGCGATAAATTGTGCTTGTATAAATACATTTGGTATAGCACAATACGAGGCGTTTTTAGACGCAAGTGATACTACTGTGACGCAGAAAGTAAAAGACGCAATATTATATGAGCAATCATATCAGTATATAGGTTGTAAGAGACCTGAACTAACTATCCAAGGGAGAGCCTGTGCCGAGCAGGTAGAGACGTATGTGAGTGCTGGGAGTGAAATTGATACAAGATATTTGGGTCAATATTCTTCTGTGCAGAACTCTCTAAATACAGGAAACGCTTTAACTGAACCTATCATAACCTCTTGGGAATACAATACGGCGAATTTGGAATTATTGAGAAACCTATTCATAGCACAGGGAAAGTATCCTGAATTATTTACAGGAATGCCTGACGATTATAAGACGTATGGTGACGGAAATGGTAATACATTAACCAGGGATACAGATAATCTTGCGTTTTTACATACTAACCAACAGACTATCACCAAAAAATTAACAATAGGTGGTGCTGATTACTACCAAGACGTATTAGGTGACGACGGATATAATAATCAAAATATAGATAATGAAACCCCTGTGGATTTATATTCGTTGCCTTTCTTTTTTTACTGTGATAGGAGTAAGATAAATCAATTTGATACAGGACAATCTACCGACTTTTTATGTTATGGATTCGCAACTTTCTCGGATAAACAAACAGACGGTAAAAGATATATAGTGATACACCCTGAATTATCAGGAGGTAGTTTGTCTTGGATTTCAGGGAGTGACCCTTGGAATGCTGGGACACAGATATTGGGTTGGGACTGTCACTTCACCGCATATAGCTCCCAATTTATTATGTTGTGGAATGGTTACTTACAGTATGACTATGACGGAGAACTCGCAGGAGTAAATGGTATTGCGAGTAGTCACGTCACTAATAGTGGGACGAGACAATATCAAGCAGGTTCTCCTGTGAAGACTACTCATTTTAGAGGACAGCCTTGTTTTCTCTCCACAAGTGCTATGTTAAGTAAAATGTATGTAGGTGCTTCTAATAGTGCTTTATCCTTCTTAACCAACGGTCATTTTAGTTGGTCTTATCTCCACGAACCCGAGAGAAAGGGACAACTATATAACGCAGGAAGCACCACAACAAATCCAATATCTACAACTGCACAGACAGAGGTATATAAAATTAATAAGGTATTAAATAAATGGACGTGGGCTCCTGACTATACACCTTATGATATATTAGGTTTATGGGAGTTTGGGTCAAAAGCAGACCCCAGCGGACACCCTCCAAAAGACAGCGAGTTTTTAACACCTTATTTTTGGACTGCTAATCCAAGAGGAAGTGACGCAACTAAAAGTGAATGGCTCCCCAATACAGAATCACAATCATTTTTAAATCCACGTCTTACCGAATTCACACTAACCGATAGTATGGGTGGTGTATTTTTTAATTTAGGTGACGCTTATACAGAGGATTTATGGGGAGAGAGTTTATTAGGTATTTTAGGATTTTCATATGAGCAATATAATCCTGTTATCGTAGATACAACAAACAATCTCCAATCACGTCTCACATTTAAAAATATTTATAATCAAGATAGGTGGGTTACTACAAATAGTGACGTAGTCGCAACAGAGGTTATTAATTACGTAATGAATAGATACAACGCTACACAATTTACCTCACAAATACCTACGAGTAAATGGTTGCCTGCTAATGCAGGATATGGGGTTGGGACTTGGGGATACCAAATCCCAGCAGGAGCCCAACAATTTACACCAAATATTGTAGAAACCACACAGAGTATAGAAGCAGTAGCACAGGAACTACCAAAAAAAATGTTACAGTCTTACTACACAATACGTAGTGATATAATAATTGATAATAAATATTTTGGTGGTAATGATACATATAGTAGAGGTAGAGGTGGTGGTATATCTCTCCCTGTAATCGCCGTAGTCAATAAGGAAACTACTGGGGACGGAGATTTTTATTTCTCCTCTGGTAGTGATATGGTATTTACAGTAACAAAACCAATAAATATTAATAATATCACAACCTCAATACACGAACCCGACGGAAAACTCGCACAAGTTGGAGACAATTGCTGTGTAATTTATAAGATACAAAAACAAAAAAAATTAGATACTAATGTTATTGAGGAAATAATGGAGAATATAAAAAAGAAATAGTGGAGAGGTTACGGTCTCACCTGCTCTCGAGCTCGGAACTATTTTATCGTGGTGTTTTTTAATTATGAGGGGTATATGAGGAAAAATACCCAAAAACAGCCAATTTTTGATTATATCCATTTGTTGCAAGAAAACTTAAAACATTTTTTTATATTATATCTTGATTTTAAAGATTATACCCATTTGTGATTTTTAATAGTAAATAATACTCAAATGGATATAATGAGATTTTTGTTTTAAGATTTACTGATTTAAAAACTGCGGAAAAATTAAATTATCGCCATAAGTAAAACGTAAATCATAATTTTAGATTAAATAATTATCCTTTTACCAAGAGGGTTTAATATATTTGGTGCGTTTTAATTCTCAAAAAAATAAATATTTAAGTATATAAAACAAATGTCCGCTCCGAATACCTCCGCCCCCAAACTTTCTGATTTTAATGAATCCAACAAATTATCTACTTCTAAACATAGAATGTGGAAATCCTTTTTACTTGGTCACAACTCCAAGCTCCCTGCAAAAGACGGAGAATGGAATATAGTAAATAGATACAAATGGAAACTCCGCTCCTTTGAGTTTATCCGTGAAAAGAATATCAACAAGACTGGTATTAACTTTGGAATACCCTGTGGTCTTGTAAATAAATGTTTTGTGTTAGATATGGATTTATACAAACTCAAAGGTGATAGTGAGTTTATTAAGCGTTTTGGTGAGGATTATGTAGAGTATTTTAACACACTAACTATCAAAACTGGTAGTGGTGGAGAACACCTATATTTTAATTATGATAATGATATTAAGACTACAACCTGTAAATTACACGAAATAGATATAAGGTCTAATGGCTCATACGCAGTTGCCCCTGGCTCGTGTATTTGGTCTCCTCAACAAATCAAAGAATATAAAGTAATTAGAGATACTCCTATGATTACCGTGCCTACTGAATTAAAAGATTGGATATTGTCTAATCTATACAGACATT
>Ga0209337_1000851_pt1 | contig 24129 bp, 50 predicted proteins | sample LinPmetageLP53_FD_184044 | JGI IMG/M metagenome (GOLD analysis project Ga0209337, IMG submission 184044) | Marine viral communities from the Pacific Ocean - LP-53 (SPAdes) (version 2) | ecosystem: Environmental > Aquatic > Marine > Oceanic | place: Pacific Ocean | collected 2010-02-08 | reverse complement strand
ATATGGCATATATAGATCAAACATTAATATTCGAGGATGACAAACTATACTATATAGAAGACGGGATTGAGCGTCAAGTAATGATGTCTTGGGAAGGTCCTATTATGAAAGCTTCTGCAGACTACGTGTGTGAAGGTGGAGGAGATATACTCGAAGTAGGTTTTGGTATGGGCATATCTGCTGGGTATATACAAGCTAATTCTATATCGTCTCACACTATTGTAGAATATCACCCACAAGTAATAGAGAAAGCTAAAGCTTGGGCTGCAGATAAACCTAACGTAACTATAATAGAAGGGGATTGGTACGAAATAAAAGATTCTTTATCTACGTATGACGGTATATTTCATGATACGTGGGCAGATGATAATGTTGCGGAGTTTATACCTATACTAGATGATTTAACTAAGTCAGGAACACGAGTCTCTTGGTGGAATGATTTTACAGAAACAGGACCATTTCATATTGACGGTACTGTATATGAAGCTATGAATATTACACCTGAGAAGAATATGTATTTTAGTAACACAACATATTATCTTCCTAAAAAGCAATTCTAATGGCAGACTTATATTCAAATACTGGTGATGGAAATATTATAGGTGATAACTTAAGTTCGTGGGCTGATGCTAGAGATGATACTGATGGGGCAACTGTGTCTACTGCTGCGCACCAACACCCTAGTTTCACTGCTGTTGCTAGGTTTGGTGGAAGAAGAGGAGGTACTACATACGCTATAACTAGATCGTTTATGTATTTTGATACTTCTGGTATCACAGGTACCGTAAGTGCTGCAACTATAAAGATACGTGGAAATACTGGGAATGATGGAAGTGTTATCGCGGTGAAAAGCACAGCGTTTGGAGGCGATGGCGGAACAGTTTTAGCAACAACAGATTTAGACGCTATAACTGGGTATTCCGCTGGTAGTAGTTTAGCAGGTAGTGCTACGATTTACGGGCCACAGATATTAACAAGTTCTTGGAGCACTAGTAGCTATAATGATTTCACTGGTACTAGTGACCTTAGAGCGGATATGCAGAATAACGATGTAGTTATAATCTGTTTTATGGATTATACTAATGATTATTTAAATAGTGCACTTGGGTCTGATGGTACTCTTAATTGTGGAGCTCACTATACTGACTCTACCCCTGGAACGTCAAGAGACCCATATATAGAGTATACAGAAGTTACAGGTTATGCACATGATGTAATAGGTGTAGCAACAGCTAACATAGGGAAAGTAAACGGAGTAGCAACAGCAAGTATTGATAAAGTAATAGGGGTTTAAATTATAAAACTATGAGTAAATTTACGGATATAATTACAGAAACAACTACCGGGATAGTACGAGCTAGTGACTATATTATTAATAGCTCTACAAATAGAAGAGGTAATAGTAATGTTAATATTTCTAAAATATCTATAACGAATTATAGTGTACACGCTTCCGGGGCTACCGTTCAAGTATTTTTATATGGGTTAGAAGCTACTAGGACAGTGAATCAAGACGCTGGTAGTGTTACACAGATAATATTTGATCAAGAGAACCACGTTAGTGCTACTGATAACATCGAAGTAGGGGATAGTGTTTATGACAGTGATGGAACTTTACACGGTACGATTACAGTCTTAAATCCAGATAAAGATAATACGAAAGAAATAACTATTAGTTCTAGTACAACTATTACTGATGATGAAACTTTTAAAATAGGTAAGGTAGATAGTTATATAACTGGTATTGTAGAGATACCAACTGGTGTCACTTTAGTTTTAGATGACCCTTTCTCCTTTAGTCTTTACGATTATGAATTAAGAATAACTAATACTGGAACTACACCCAGGTTAACAGTAAGAATAGATTAATATGAGATTAAGTAAGAACTTTGTATTATCAGAGATTACTCGAAGTAATACAGCTAGAAGATTAAACATAAGTAATGCGCCAGATAAAGAACACCTTCGTAGTATGCAAATCCTTATTACGGATCTTATACAACCTATGCGTGACGAGCTTGGTCCTATCAGGATCAGTAGCGGTTATCGTTCCCCGGCACTTAATCGTGCTATTGGTGGGAGTACTAAGAGCCAGCATTGCAAAGGTCAAGCATTGGATCTGCAGTTCTGGAGAGACGGTAAAATGTGCAATCAAGAGATATATAATTGGGTCATCAAACAAGGGATAGAGTTCGACCAAATGATTAACGAATTTGACTTTGCTTGGATACATATATCTTTAAAGGACAAAGAAAATAGGAAGCAGGTATTAGAAGCTTATCACGATGAAGATGGTGATACAAAATATAGATACGCTGATAATATAATTAGTATATAATTTAATAATATCATATTGGAAAACAAAACAAAGAAACCACCGAAGGGTACCGTTAAGTTTAATATAACGTTATCCGAAGAACAGAAGAGAGCTAAAGAACAAATAATAAACCACGCATATAATTTTGTAGTTGGTAAAGCTGGTAGTGGTAAGACATTGCTAGCAGTTCAAATAGGTTTAGATATGTACTTCAAAAGGCAATATAACAAGATCGTTATTACTAGACCCACAGTCTCAACAGAAGATAATGGTTTCCTACCTGGTACAGAGAAAGAAAAGTTAGAACCTTGGCTTGTACCTATTATGTCTAACATGAGAAAGGTTTATAACAAACCTGAGAAGTTAAAGACAATGGTAGACAACGAAGAGATTGAATTAGTTTCGTTAACACACTTCAGAGGTAGAACGTTTGATGATGCTGTAGTTATAGTTGATGAATTTCAGAATCTTACTAAAGCACAATTACGCATGGCAATAGGTAGATTAGGTAAAAACTCTGTAATGATACTATGTGGGGACAATCAACAAGTGGACCTTAAAGATTCATTCAATTCTGCTATAGATGATATAGCAAAAGTAGAACAAAGTGAATATGTATTTAAGGTTGTATTAGAGGATAACCATAGACATAAAGCAATAGACGACGTCTTAAAATTATTAACAGGATATTAAATAAATTATGGCTACATTAACATCAAAACTAACGTTAACAGGTACCGCTGCAGACTTTGGCGCAGCGCTAGCTCTATCAACGAGTAATGACTTTACATTTACTCACACTAATGGTATTGCTAGAAAGAAAATAACATCAACAGCTATAGGTACAGCTTCAGGTCAAGTAACCTTAGACACTGCAGATGAGTATGGCTCGCCTAGTGTTATTTATATAAGAAATACAGCGACTTACGCAGCCGATGGAACTGGTACTATATACTGTTACTTTGTTGGACCAGACGGTACAGACAGACATGAAATACAAATACCTGGAGGTATGTTTGCTTACATACCATCGTCTAGTGATGCTAGCTTAAAAGCTTATACGGCTACTTCAGGTACTATCGTTGAGTTTATGGTACTAGGTACTCAAGCGTAGAGCTAGGTACTACTTATACTTAAAAGAAAAGGGGATAACTATTTAGCTATCCCCTTTACAATTTCTTAACAATACCTTAATGTAGTAACAGTTAATACTTTATAATAAAAAGTAATTATACTGTTATGAGAAAGATAGAGATAAGTAAAATACTATACGTAATAATTATGGTTGCTGTTTATTTAACAGCTGCCCTTTAACCTTCACACGAAGAGCATTCCAATATATTTCTACTGAATGCTTGAGCTGAACTCTGACTGAATTGATAGTACAGAGTTTTCACGCCCTCTTCCCACGCATAAATATATAATTGATTAATGTCCTTAGCTGGTATACTAGGATCGATCATGAGGTTTAAACTCTGTGATTGATCTATATACTTCTGTCTTTGTGCAGCTTGTAACACCAACTCCTTCGGTGGTATCTCAATAAAAGATTTAAACACTTCTTTAGTTGGGAAATCTAAATGCTGTACTGACCCATCCTTCTTTAATATTCCCTCCCAAACTTCATCTGTATTCAAATCATACTTATCTAACTCCGCCTCTAAGAACGGATTTTTGTAGACAGTTTTTGATTTAGCCAAATCCTTAATAAAATAATTAGATTTAATAGGCTCGATCCCCATACTGACAGCGCCATGAATAAAGGAACTAGATTTTGTTGGTGCAATAGCCATGAGAGTTGTGTTAGCAAATCCTTCCCGTAAACTACTATAGCCTTTATAATCATGTAACCATTTAGATGCATCTTCTGATCGTTGTTTTATTGTTTTGAATATCTCATTGTTTAAACCTTTTGACTGCAGAGAGTCAAACTCTAATAGCTTAGACTGTAGTAACGAATGATAACCCATAACTCCGATACCAATAGCTCTGTGTTGTTCAGCAAATCTATGAGCACGACCTAACCCAGGTAATATAGATGACTTGTTTATAAACTCATCCATAACAGCATTTAAAAACTGAGTGTATACTTCCACAGCATCAGTATGTTTGATCTCATCCCAGTGTAATAAGTTAATCGAACCTAAGCAGCATACAAAGGAATTATAACTATCAGTTGGTAGTTGAATTTCAGAACACAAGTTTGAAGCTGTAATATTCAAACCTAATTCTTTGTATGGTGAATTATTATTTGAGCTATCTTTAAACATAAGGTAGGGGAAACCAAACTCAGATCTTCTCTGTATAACTTTAGCCCAAGTCTCACGTTTACGTTTAGCACCGCCGATCATACTTTTCATCCAGTCATCAGTAATGGTAACACCATACTGTAAGTTCTGAATTGGATTACCTTCAGTACCAATATCTAAAAACTCATTTATATCTGCATGTTCAATTGGTAGATACACTGCACACGCACCACGTCTAGCTTCAGCTTGTTTACAAACATCGACAGTAGTGTCATACATACGAGCATAATGTACTGGACCATCGGCTTTTCCACCCGTTGAAATAGATGTCCCTCGTGGTCTTATATTCCCGAGGTATGCTGATGTTCCTCCTCCGTATTTCGACATCATACCGATCTCCCTAGATGCGTTTAAAATTGAATCTAGGTTATCATCAATGTTCGAACCATAACAACTAATTGGTAAGCCTTTATTTTTACCAAAGTTAATCCACACAGGTGTAGATAAAGAGTAGAAACCCTTTGCCATATAACCCTCAAACTTCTGTGCAAAACCTTCTATCTTCAAGTACTTCTCTGCTGTGTTAGCTATATCTTTAATTCGTTGTTCAGGTGTTTCAGTTATATAACCTCGCGAGAGGAAAAGTCTCGAGTCTTTATTTAACCAGTAATACTTCTTAGTTGTGTCTGTCATAATTCTTTATATTTAATCTTTAACTTTGCCCAGTTGTAACAGTCATTTGGTGTGTCGAACTTTCTACTTTCTTCTGTCACCCAATTACCAGTCTTTTTTCCTTTCTTGTATACACCGCAGATCCAACCTGAACCAGCGTTAGCTAATGGACTAACTTGAATCCACCAGCCTTCGCTCAACAGTTCGTTTATCTGAGACTCACTCATTAGAATAAATCATCTACAGTTATACTCTTGCTTTTCTTATTGTAATCAACTGATTTTTTATAGAAGAAATCACCCTCTTTTGTTGCTGTAATCTCAACATCAAACCACTTGGTACTAGTGATGGCTTCCTCGTTGATCTCGAATATAGACTCATACCCTATTTTGTTTAGTGAATTATTAAATCTGTTCTTTATAAATTCTTGTATTGTCTCTTTGGTTAAGAAGTTTAGTTCTCCAGTCTCAAATATCCAATCAAGAACTCCACATTCAGCTTCATAAGCTTTTAGACAGGCTGATTCAATTAACTTCTTGAAATCATCATCGAACCATTCAGGGTTCTCCTTCTTGATTATATTAATAATCTCAACTCCAAAATTACCGTGTATCTCTTCTTCCTTTGATGTTGCTTCAACGACATTAGATATGCCTTTGAGTACGTTATTGTTCTTGTTGAAAGACATCATTATAAGAAATTGACTAAACAGGCTAACATGCTCTATGAATAACGAGAATAACAACACTGATTTAGTGTACATCTTATTATCTCTAGATCTTGTACCATCTAAATATTTAGTTAGATACTTTATTCGTTTATCAATTGCCGGAACATCAACTACAGTCTCAAACTCTTTTTCAAGACCAAGGATACGTAGTAGCCTTGCGTAAGCATCTTTATGTCTTACTTCAGACTCAGCAAAAGTCATACCAACATCACCAATCTCAGTGATAGGCATCCGCTTATACATATCAGCCCAGAAAGTTTTAACACTTACTTCTATCTGAGCTATTGATAACATTGTCTTCTTAATTATATCCCTCTCTTTATCGTTTATATTTACTTTGAAATCTTGGATGTCATCAGTAAAATTAAACTCAGTATCTATCCAATAAGAATGCCGAATGGCATCCTTATAGTCTAGAAGTTGTGGGTATTGGTAAGGTAATATATTAACTCTCTTCTCGAATATATTACTCTTCTTCATCAATCTCTCTTTCAATAGTTAAACATAAATCTATAAACGGTATATACAATACGTGGTTCTCTATACTTTTTTCAATGTAAGATCTAAACCCGAATAACACTCCAGGGTATAAACCCAAACTAATTTCCCAACCTACTATCATTTGCTTTTTCTTTTTTCTAAGATTAATTCAATTACTTTATCGCACTCCTTTTGATTTTGAGGCTTATATAAGGTTACTTGAGGTAAGTTCTCTTTAACATATTTCTTAAATAATTTCCACCTAATAGGGAATGATTCATTCGCTCTACCCTTTGTTTCAATTATAAAGTCTTTCGCTATAAAGTCTGGGGTATATTTAATACCTAAAACTTTTTTATTACCTCGATCAACCATATCGCCTTTACCATTAGCTTGACGCTCATAACTTGTAGTATCAAACACAAAGCTATCAAGTAGTTGGTATGACTCACCCTCATATTCAGCTTTGATCTTAGCTTCCTTAAGAGCTTTGTACATATACTTTTCAAGCCCGGAGGCGAAGGTGATCCCATCATAGGTCACCTTCTTTGATTTTACCGGGCCTCTCTTTCTAGTGATCCGAGTCCGGCGTGTTGTCATAATGATCTCCGTTGTTTCCGTTCTGTCCTATTACGTTCATACGTTGCTCTTGCATTTGCTCCATCATCTCTTCCCGTGCAGCTTGTATATATAAGACTGCATCCATCAACTCTTCTTGAACATCATTTAAATAACCAAGTAAGTCTTTGTGTTTACCTGTTCGTTCATCGTGTAAAGTTCTACCATACTTAGCGTAACCCACATCAGAGCGACGAATGAATTTGTCACATACATTTTCAACTACTGGGTCTCTAAATAATACTCTTTTAGAAGAATGAATATCCTTATCCATCATACCGTTCTTGCTATTCATAATCTCTCTGCTACTCATACTATAGTGTGTTTGAAGTTAAATCTAAATTTTTATCAGCGAACGCAAAAGCTTTATCGCTATCATCTTTTACAAAGGTTCCATTAACCATTCTACCTTGTCGATTTTTAATCTCGGTATAAGCTGACTGAACACAGTCTTCTATATCCATACCTTCCATATGAGCTAGGTTTGTTAATACAACAACCATATCACCAATAGCGTCTATGATCTCTGGTTTGTCTTTTTTAAGTAAGCCTTGAGCTAATTCACCAGCTTCCTCCATTAGCTTCACATATTGGGTATTTGAATCTCCTCGATCATATATACCTCTTTCTTCAGCCCACATACGTATATTCTGGAATACACTACTGTGTGATATTTGTTTATCTATATTGACCATATCTTTCTTAGCCCATGTACTCATGGCTTTGTTGTATACATAACATCTACCATCGTTAAATTGAGATGTTACTGCGTTCCTCTCGATCCAACTAGCTAAACCCGGTGTTAACTCATGCCGATTGAAAGCAGTTTGAATAACTAATCCTAAGTTATCCATTAATTGACCTTTTAACTTGCTTACTGGACAAGGGAAGGTTGTTGTTTGTTCTGTAATGTTTATTCTCATACTCTTATTTTGGTTTAAATTTTTATAAAGGGTTTCGTCTACACGGTACCCGAACATCTCTTGTAAGTCTCTTTCTCTAGTAGATATATAGTCTATGTCGTCAGACTCTTCTAGAATTTCGTACTCACTAGAATCGTAACCCTGTTGTTGTTCAACTCTACGGGCTAAGTTCTTTGTTACACCGATTTTCCTACCGGGTATGTGGTATAAATAGTATTTCATATTTTGTCGTTATATAAGTGCATATTATGAGCGTGATGGTAATACCAACCTATCTCAATATCTAACATTCCCGCTACTAACTGTTGAAGGTTAGAAAATTGATACTGGTCATTGCAAAAACCATACCACAGATCGTTAGATCGCATGTACACTGACATACAAAGTTTACCTTCAATTATGGTAAACTGTACAGCATAAGTACATGGTGTGTCATGTTTGTATTTATGTATCTCCTTAGCATCATATATACTTATTGCAGCTTGTCTAGTATCGGGATTTTTACGGAGAAGATCAATTACATGACTCAATTGAGCGTTACGCATCCATTGCCAACCATAGTTAGAATTCACCTCACCGCTACTGTCTGCCATCCGTTTCCATATCGCTGGAACTTTTCCATATATCTCACCTAGCTTAGCTATATTAGGGTCACCGGATAAATACCATTGCCATTCCGCTTCAGCATAATCGACACTCCATTTACGCTCTTTATTTGTTATCTCTCTTAGAGTAGGATTCTCTAAGTAAAAACCTACATTGAATAACGCTTTGGTATCACAAAACGTGACACCATCCTGTATAATACGATCATGTAGATATTCATATGCTTCGTTAGCGTTGTTGAATCTATTTCTCATCTTTCGTGTTCTTATCATAGTAGTACTTGCAGTATTCATACATCTTACTTAAAGCTTCAACACCTGTGTAGTCAATTGGATCGAGGCTAACCTTATCAATTATAGTTATCTCAACGTTCCACTTATCAGCGGTACTCCAGTTTGGTACTACGCATATCTGTATCCTATTCCTTAAACACCAACCCCAATGCTTTAACATCTCAGTGGTTTGAAACAAGTACGGAGCTGTACGGCGTTTGTCTTTACGTTTTTTCTTGAATACCATTATTTCTCCCAAGGCATTGGTTCGTCTTCAACTAAGCTGTTAGCAAGAGGTATGTATGAACCCGACTTTGGTTCCCAATTGAAATGTGCTTCAGCGCCATTCTCTCCTAAGTTCTGAAATTTGACTTTCAGTACTTTTGCTTTAACAGTTTTAGCTTCATAATCTCTATGAATTAGAAGACCGTGATAACTAGCATCGTACCATTCACCACCACCTTTGATGTTGTACATAGTTGGTTCTTCAATTTTACCATCTTTGTCTTTATACATCTTAGTAGGGTGAGCTACTACGATAACTAACACATCGTACTTTTTAGCAAATACCTCTATCTTAGTTAAATACTCCATTGTGTACCTGTTAACATCTTCAGTCTTACTGTTTGTATCTCTAACCTTATTATAAGGATCAATAACAAGACATTTAATACCTTTACGTTTCACAAGTTCACCGCCTTTAGTGAGAACATCATCCAGAGTATAACGATCCATATCTATAAAGAAATAGTTATCGTTAACGTGATCTGTTACAGTGTTCCACTTATCAGTACCAACATCTGCTTTCGTAGGCATACCCTCCCAAGTCTTACGCATTAATTTATGCGCATGTAAATAGTTAGGCTTGTTCTCAGGAGATGCATAAGCTGTTTTCCAACCGTAGTTTTTATTATAACCTATACACATCTGATCTACAAAGTCTGACTTACCCGATGATGGTATACCTGTAACAGTTATAAACTGTGAAGTATACGTAGAGAATATCTTATCGAAGTTCTCTAACCCAACCTGAAAGCCAGGTTTGAAACCATTGTGGACAAAGTCTAATAACTCACCTTCAACATCACGTAGTGTAGACACACCTTCGAGAGGTACTTGAGAAGCATATGTAATAACATTCTTAAGCTCCTCTTTACCATAATGTATTAGGAAGTCGTTAGCATCTTTAACATTACCGAAGTCTACTAAGTAGCAAACTTCAGCACCGAGCCTACGAATAAACTCGTGTTTTAACGCTTGTCCAGGTTCATCAGCATCAACAGCTAAAACTATCTTATTCATACCGTCTAAGTAGTCGATACAGTTATCTAGATAGTCTAAATTATTACTATTTAATGTTGCTCCGTTAGGTACAGATATAACGTTTTTAACTCCAGCTTCATGAAATGCTAACACATCCATCTCGCCTTCTACTATGACACACCAGTCATGATTTACAACACTGTTAATATTGTAAAATACTTTCTCAGCACCTTTATATAACTTAAAGTTTTTACGACCATCTCTATACTTAATATTAATGAGATCCATACCCATATAATAATTAAATTGTATAGCATTTTCAAGTTTGCCAGTTTGAGGCATGAACTCTTTACCTTCACGAACGTTAAGTTCATTAAGTGTTTGTTCAGATATACCTCGTTTATCAAACCACTCTACAATCTTACTCGAAGGAGGTAGGGTATTGTCTGATATTTCTGGTTTAACATACTCACGTATAGATTCACCTTTACGTTTATAAGTATGTAATTGAAAACTACTGTCGCAGTTATGACAAGTACCGAGACCACGTTCCCAATCATAAGACGCACACTTTGCCTTTTGATTTTTAGGTTTCCTCGAAGACGAACACAGGGGACAAATCCCCTGCGTTTTACCTTCTTCAAGGCTATGTTGATTGAATTCATCAATCAAGAATCCATTGATCTCTACTGTCTCCATTAAGTTATATTAAAATGGTAAGTCATCATCTGCTACAGGAGCTGCCGCTGCTGGTTGAGGTGCAGCCATACCAAATCCTTGGTCGTCCCGAGGGGCTGTTGCTACATTATCACCGTTGGTCCATACAACCTTTACATTACCTAAGTAAACTTTAGGTGCTTTAGCGTCGCGTTCCTCTTTCGATTGCTCGACACATACTGGTCCTTGATTTCCGAACTGATCAACCTCATCGTTAAGGGTGATTGTAATCGGTAGGTATTGACCTTTTTTACCGTTGAAGATCTTATCCTTAGGGATGTTCTTCAAATTGATGTTTGCTTTAACAATACTTGCCATAAATTATCCGTTTATTAAGTTAACTAATTGTCGAACTTGTTGTACTGTGGCTCCAGTAGTCCGACGGAAATTATCAAAGTTCTTGTGATATGGGTGTAACCCATCTTGTGTGTTGTGATTCACATAAAAATTCTTAGTGTTTGCTGTGAATTTTCTTCCAGAAATTGTACACATTTTCATTTTTCTTCTTGCCATGGTTTTTGGTTTTAGCAAATTAATAATTGATTTGATCATTGTTATTATCCTTTAGTAATCGTATTTAGTTTGTATTAAAGTGTTTCGTTATGTAGATACTGTTTAAAGTCATAGTCATCAGATTTGTAGAACAAATCATATGCGGCACTAGCCTGCCTAACCTTCTCCTCACCTCGTTTGTAAAACTCTGGTGAACAATCATATATACCTATTCTGTTAGTACTCTTATCAATGACTATAAATATCATTTCATAACCAAAAAGAGTACTGTAGATATAAGCCTGACTGTCGTAGTTATACTTAGACGCTGACCATCTAAACTTATCTATATCCCCTGTAGTTTTAAGATCAATCACAAGCTTCTCCTCGTGGTTAATAATATCTGCTTTACCTTTCCACATATTACCGAACAACTTACCAACACGTGGTACTTCATATTCTACTTCTGATAATATAGGTTTTATAAGGTCTCTACACACATCATTATCCATCATAGCTTTAGTCATGAGTTCGATCTTATCAACCTCACTTTGCAACAAACACATTTCACCGCCAGATAATTCTTTATATGCTTTCGTATTCCTAGTTGATGCTTCAACTATTCTAAAACTTTTGAGTTTTTCAGGCTCAAGAATTGCGGTGTGAAAGTAACCACCAACTAAGAAAGCCGGTATTTGAGGCTTTTTATCTCGCAGTTTAGCTGGGTCTTTCAGTAACGTACTAATATTAGAGTTACTTAGGAACTGGTTACCATACTCACCGTAATAATGTTCATCTATTTTTAACTTCTCAAGTATTTCTTTCATTAAGATAGTTTTACACGTTTTAAACCTGCTTCTTGATCTTTAGTTAATTTATACTTACCTTTAATTGCATCCACGGACCCACCGCCTTTAATAAATTCCAATGCCTTACTCATTTGATCTTTCGTAATAGCTTTCTTAGGTTTATTAACTACTTCGGCTACCTTACCATGATTGTTGGATGCGTCTGCATCCTCTGTATCATCGATAAGGAATAAGTTACCTAGGGCATACTTCTTCCCGTAAGTCGAAGCTGCACCAAATTGTTGTGAGGTCTGCATACCTTTTTGATTAAGGTCTACACCTACAATTGCTGTTGCCGTGATAGATTCTTTGCCATTAGAAATAGTGGCGGTGGATTGCATCATTGGTACAGGGTCAACACTAATAATTGATTCGTTGACTGTGATGTACACATTGTGCTTTGTTAGGAACGGTTTTGCCGCTTCTAGAATATCCTCTGCTTTACGGAAATAGTATTTCCCGAAGGAATTGTAAGAGGACTTTTTAGCCTTTAGTTCGGTCTGAATGACCGCTAATGTTTTCGTTAATTCTGCCATTGGTCTTGGGTTTATCGGTACCTATATAATTACACATAGATACACAAATTTAACATTTATTTTACGCTTAAACTACAGATAATCAACCACTTGGGAGTGCGGAACGTTCTCTATTAATTTCTCAATTCCTTGCTTTTTCAACTGAGAAACACGTACATAAGAGCTGTCTCCTTTCATCCCTAATATTGATGCAATTTCTTTAGCGGAATGCTTATCGCAATCTAACCCAAAAGATAATCTCAATACTTGAAATTCTTTGTGGTTTAAATATTGATGCATCAAGCTTTTAAGGTATGCACCTAGAATATCTATATTGTATTCTTTAGATTCGTCAGGAGCATCATAAGTTGATCCATCTTCACCTATAGGTGTATCTAAACTTAAGAACACAGAGTTGAAAAACATTTCAACAGCCTTTTTATCCTCACCAAAATCTTTGCGGATCTCGTTGAGTTTATGTTCAGGTATCCTCATACTACCCCTATTAATATCTATCCGTCTACGAATTGCTCCACGTATACGTTTAGAGAAGAATGACTTTATAGTCTTCTCAGGGTCTTCTGATTCAGTGATATTCGACCATACTATCTTATCCACAGCAGCAATTAATCCTGCACTACCTTCTTGTATAAGATCATTAATAGTCATGACACCAGAGGCTTGCTGTGAAGTTGAAAACTTCCTAGCTAAATTCTCTACCAAAGGTAGAAATTTTATAATTAATTCTTCTCTAGTGTATTCATCCCAAAACTTACCTTCTATCCTGGATATGCTTTCCTTCACATCCTCTTTATATCTAATATAGTTTTGTATGTTATACTTTTTCATATTTCTCTATTTAAAAGTTCTTTTTCACGTTTTAATTCGTCACACATATTACGATGTACGGTACGAGATGAACATTTCAGGGCTCCAGAGATTGCACGTATCGTGATCTTTTGCCCTGCGTCATGTAAACTTATCATGCATTCATAAATATCATCAGTATGGATACGTTTCGTCCTACCAATTAATCTACCAACGATGCTTAATTTCTCGTGCTTTTCCATACCGCTACCCATCTTGAACACAACCTTTCTAAGTCTATTAGATGGTGGTCTATCTAGATCACTCATATATACATCGTGTACAATTCTCTCTAAAACATTCTTAGACATGCTAAAGGTAGTAAAACCATACTCTTTATCCGCTATTAGTTCAGACAACTCATTGAATTCATCTGGATCTAACTGTGGGTTTAAGTACCATAATACTAATAAATGCCATTTTAGACTTTTATAAGTATTGATCTTAGCATTACCTTTGAATAAATCATAAGCCTGGTAAGTACCTTGTTCGAAGAACATGTATTGATGATTCTCAAAATCAGGAGGATCCGTAGGATCTTTCCTATATACGATCTTCTTACGATGTAAGTAATCTAGGTTTCGTGGTATTTGTGACATAAGCCTGTTATTCCTTATATATGGAGGCTGTTGTCACAGTCCCCTCGGGTTTAAGTGTTGCAATAATAATTCTTTTAGAATTATCTTTGAGGTATTTAATCTTATTAAAATCCTCAATTCGTTTCTTTAGGTCTTTATCCATTTTTTAATAATCTACTTAATTTAGTTACCATTGAGGCAAAAACAGCTAATAATAACCCTCCAATAAATAATTTACTGTCTGTAGCGTATGGCTTTAACCATAATCCATAACCTAATACTATAGTAGCATTAATAAACATACTTACTCCGGGTACACCCATCGCTAAATGTGGTTTATATTTTGCTATGTTTAATATAAGGTTGTTCATAGGTACTAGTAATACTAATGAACCTAATCCTAAAGCTATGTTTATCACTTACTCTTCCTCCTATCTTTTTCTGCAAAATATACTGATAGCATCATAATTATACAACCAGGTATCACCATATCCTTCATTAATAATACAATTCCAATTATTTGACAGATAATCCAATCAATATCTATCAAAAACTCTTTAATTTTCTTTAATCTCTTCATGTCTTTTTTTATATATTTTCTCCGTTTTAGTATTTGCTATATGGCTTTTGTCGCCAATGTAATAATTCCAATAAGCGCGTACACTACATTTATCTTTGTATTCATCAGGCATACACTGAGGTGGTTGTTCAAACTCTTCATCTCGTGGTATATTAGGAGGTAGAAAAGATAAAGGACCAAAACACTTGTCAATTGATAAATGTTTTTTACCATACCGTTTAGTATACTCATCGCCTAATGCTAACATATGATGAAATAACCATCTATATTGCTTACTGTTTTGCCTTACCCACACGGTGGATGGATGATTGTAATGAGCTTTTTTGTATGGTACAGAGTCATTACCGTAATGATGATGAGCTGTACATAACATTTGAGCTGATTCAAGTATCATTTTAACCACATGTTTGTTGTACTGCACTTTTGCAGCTTTAACTGGATCTTCGTCTAAGTAAAATATATTCATTTAATCTATTTCATGTTCATCTCTACAGTCGTCACAAATATCACAGAAGTCGTGATCGCCTTCAGCCATGGGTTTCTCACACCATTCGCATCGGAACGGAGCTGTCTCTAGATCACACTTAGTGAATACATTTTGATATATTTTACTCATAATCTCTTATACATTTAAAAAGTGGGTGACGGTAACTGTTAGCTTTAGTACGTTCGAAGTACTTAAACGTGGCAATTTTACCTACCCAACCTTGCATTTGTTTGAAATTATCTTGTAAATATTTAAAATTATCCATCACAGGCATACCAAATTCAATACCTTCAGGATCTACGGCAATAAACTTACCAATAGTACCTGTTCTTTTACCCTTTCCGGCAACCCATCCAATAATTGTAGCTTCTGCATCGTGAAAATTCTTAAATTTTCTCAAGCTATGTGATCGTTTACACTCATAAGGAGTATTAACTCTCAATATAGATCCTTCATATCCTAGTTTTAAGAACATATCATTCATGTCTTGAGCATACTTCTCAGCCCATACTTCATGAGTTTCTACACGTTTTACATATCCATTATGAGGTACATTCATACGTATCCACTCACTACGAACTGCAAAAGTAGGTGTATCAAAGTTTACAACACCATTTAATATAACGTCATAACAGTGAAACTGTACTAATCTCTCAGATTCAGCTCTATGCTCATCAGTTGGTTTAGTTTTACGTACACAAGAGATGATCTTTTCAAAATCATTCTTTAATTCGTGGTTGTAAAGCTCTCCATCTAGTACTGCATTAGGATTTAATTGGAAGAAACCTTTTAAATTGAACAGTATATGCTCAATATTCTTCCATTCTTTACCTGTACGTGAGTATGCAATTATGTTTTTGTCATGATCACACTGTATTAAGCAGCGTACTCCATCCAACTTTGGTTGAATAAAGTTCATAACGTCGTAATCTATAGCTTTATCACTCACTGGATAAGCTAACATTGGTTTATATCTCATCTTCATCTCCTTCTTCGTCTTCAGGCATATCACCCGGAGGTAAGCCTAGTTTTTGTTTAATTTCTTGTATTCTTACTTTCATAAGTGCACATTTTTCAAATTCTTCTCTTTCGAGGTAAGCATTCTGCAGTGTCATACACCTAGCTAGCTCTCCAACTAAGTGGTCAGTATCATTATCAACTTTCCACTCATCTACTTGAGACTCTAAGCCTTTCGCTATTAGTGCACTAGCTATTTCGTCTGCTAATTTCTTAATTTCTTTGTCTGTCATACTATTTTTCCGTCTCTAAATTTATCTTGTAATGTTCTTGGTTCACCTACGAATATACATTCATAAGGTGGTTCTCCGCATTCATCATCTCGTTGTCCACAACTTGGGCAGTAGTTATAATCTGCCTTGAATATGCTTATCCATGTGGATTTCTCCTCGCACTGCCAAATATAATAAATGTAATTTATATCTCCGCGTTGTAGATCTAAAGCATCTATCTCTATATTGTCAAGACTTACACCATCTTCTATAGAATTAGCAATATCTAAACCTAATGATTCAGGATAACCGTCATGATGTTTGTATAGCTGTGCGTGATGTTTTAATGGGAACGCACTAAACGTCACGCCTTCCTCACGTGTAGCGAACCTAATTATTGCTCTTGTTGCCATTTGTTTAAAAAGTGTTTGTATACCTCTGGTATATGTTTCTTATAATATGGTTGCTCATCTTTGCACCATTTCTTTAATTCATCTTTAGATTTAAAATTTTGATAAGAAAATGTGACACTTAAATCTTCTACGAAGTCTGACACATGCCATCCTTCCCATATATGTCTATCTTCTGTCATCCTAGTAAATTTACTTTCTTTAATAATTCTTCTGTCTTTTTAGAAACCATACCATCTAACATAGCTTCTTCAAGATTTCTCTTAAACAACTTTCTAAGATCACCCCAATCAAAAAAGTCAGAGGGGTCTGGCATTGTTTTACCAGCATATTTAGTAGTTGGTTCAGTGTGTTTACTGTACCAGTTTACACCTCTACCTTCAAGACCAGTTCCTTCGTGTTTAAATCTTCTGATTTCACCAACTAATTCAGTGACTAAGTCATCGATCTCTTTTCTAGATTTAAGCCTTAATTGCTTTTCAATTTCGTTTGTTGTCATTATTCTTTATATTTAACTTGTTTTCTCGTCTCGAATGCGCACAATACTAGTAAGCCTATATGTGCATATACTTGCCAATCCACTAATCTAGTAGAACCATATAAGCACTAGCGTTGTGAGTTCGGAACCAGTCTAAACCTTTACGCATATCTTGCTGCATTGGAGCTGTCCTTTCGTCAAGCATGTCTCCATTGTATCTCATCTCGATCCACATTTGTGCACCCATTATCATGTCATAGATTGATAATTCAAGAGCGTTAAGCTCATACTCCTCACCACTAAATCGATTTTGGACTACTGCACCTTCGTCGTAAATCTCTCCTTGGAACCATTTAGGAACCTTTTGTTCTTTAACTTTAGTCATAATTAAGCTTTTTTAATGAATTTTTCACCCCACATAAAGTCGTTCATCGACGCATCTAATAAAGAATTATGTGAAAAGTTAATAACTTGCTTTACCGCACCTACAGGTAGGTCATTCCAGAATAGATTACCTTCTAAGTGGCTCTTAATTTCCTTAACCATATAAGGGTATTGCTCTTCTTCTGCCAGAATTTGTTTTTTGACTGCTGGTTTCAGTCGCTTCCATAAGTTTTCCATAGGTTTCGTTTTATTTGTTAATATTATCCGTTACTAATCGTATTTAGTTTGTAATTAGTAACCACCTCTTTTTTTACGTCTCTTTTCAGAAACTTCGTTTAACTTTTCGATAAGTTTTATGCAAAGATCTTCAGTGATCTCGTCTGCATAATACAAATCATAAATAAATCTTCTCATATTCTTAATTTTTTGCGCCCAAGAGTGGATTCGAACCACCAATTTACCAATTACATACCTTTGTATAATACCGAGGTTAGCGACAAGGCTCTATTTATGTTTTCTACTACGTAGTTCCCACATTGCCATAGATTTACTTTCTCACCTTGTACTTGGGCTGTTTGTAAGCCTTATTCCTTCACACTTATCTGGATCTATTTACACGTGACCAGAATCAGTCGAACCTTAAAGTTTGCTTACTTAACCTGCTTTAATATCTCCTCCCTGAGTGTTTAAAGCGACAGTTATTACTCTTCATCTTCAGTAACCGCAAAGACTGATTCCATGCGATCCATGATGTGTTGAGTTAAATCCTCTTGACACCTTGACCAATCAAAGTGATTTATTTGAATTCTGTTGTCGTAGTCGAGCTCTAACTCATACTCACAATCATTAACTTCTAACTCAAAAACTTCACACGCTGACTCAACGATATGCTGTAATTCGTCAAACTTTGCAGGTGACAACTTAGGTTTATTTAAGTCATCTAATCTTTTAGTGAATGAATTTTGCTCTTCAACCAAGTTTTTAACATTGTTACTTGATTCTTCAATAAGAACTGTAAGTTCTTTTACTCTGTTTTCTAATTGTACTTTGTCCATTTGTTATTCGTTTAATATATTATCCATAAGCGATCGTATTTAGTTTGTAAAAGTAGCATATACTTTCACATTTTTAACTGTACAGATCAGCTCTTGCCGTTTATTTTCCACTACTTTAGTGGTTTCTTTCCTATATTTAGGGTTTTTACTGTTTAATTTTCTCTTTTTCATAGTGAATCGTTTTTAGGTGCAAATATTAATCTTGTTTCTTGTACAATAGCTTCGCAATCTTCGTCAGAAATATCGCCTATATCTTCATAATCAATATCAAACTCGTCTAATACTCTAGCTACACCATCCCAGAATACACCATCTAAGTGATCCTCTAAGCTATCTGCCATGTAACTTGCTATTTGTTCTATGTGTTCTGCTTTTAATTTCATGATAAGTTATATCTTGTTCCGTTAATAATTACTTGAATATCACCTTGTGTTTTAGCAAGAGGATTCGCTTTCTGTAAGTCAATAAACTCTTGTCGAGATATAGTCACTGTGTCACTATCCCACTTAGCTTTATACCTAAGATCAGAGCACTCTTTAATTTGCTCAACGTTCCAGTCGCAGCAACTATACATTTTATCGTTTCTATAACGATTTTTGAGTATATAATTAGCTAAGTAAACAAGTTGGTCACCAAAGTTTTCGATAAATACCGGTTTATTACCTGTATAAGTACCATATTCTTTGTAATAACTATTCCAATATTTGGTTTTAGTTATGTATCTCTTGTTGATATACCACGGAGATGAATTATATTCACTCACATCTCGCATGTAACCTGAGCTATAAATAGCATATTTATATGTTCTACTGTTACCAGTATAACTCAATCTTTTCATGGGTAACTCATACACTGTTGTACCATTTTTCTTCTGTCTAGCAGTAGTGACCTCTTTAATACCCATTAGTTTAAAGAATCCTAATGCATCAGTGCGATCTTTTATTCTTGTGTCTATCTCCATAATCTTAATGTTTCTTCAATTCTTTCTCTATCTTCAGAGCTTAAGTTGTAATAATACTCTGCATAAAACTCATCCAGTGATAAAGTTGTATCAAAATCACCTTTTTCTCCTAGCTCTAGTATCAGCTCGTGCGCTTGATCCCATGCTTCATCTAAGTATCGATTGCTCATATCTTACTTGTTTTAAGGAATTCATTAATACTGTTAGAGTATTGTTCCTTCAATTTCTCTAATTGCTTACCAGTCATATCTTCTGGTATACTATAACGAATTTCGTTATCTATTCTGACGATGCTTACATCACCAATTACTAATTTTCTACTCATAATCTTTAATTTTTTAGTACCCGAGATGAGATTCGAACTCATAACCTACGCCTTAGAAGGGCGTTGCTCTATCCAGTTGAGCTACTCAGGCAAGTTAGTTATCGTAAACAAGTACCATAACCTTTGCGCCTACCTGCTTTATACATAGCATCCGCTAATTCTTGGCTTACTATTTGAATAGTATTGCCAGTTTTATGATTAGTTATTGGTACACAAGCATAACGCTCAGTGCGAGCACATTTAATACATGTCTTATAACCTAAATCTAATCTACCTTGCGGTATTTCTTTTGCACACTTACATTTCATACGTTCGTTTATTATATTATCCACGAGTAATCGTATTCAGTTTGTGTTAGTAGTTTCTGCCAACTTCTTTCTCATGTGCGTGATTTATCACTGGTTTGTGTGCTTTAAACATATCGATTGCTATATCGAATTCGTTTTCACCAAACTCTTTCATGTCTTCAATAGTTCTCCATATCTCTTGATACTCTTTTTCACCAGATTTGTAATAGCGGTGATCATCAGAGTACTGATAAAACCAGTCATGCGATTCCAATTGTTGCTTTAATTTCGCTCTTAACTCACTACAACTAGTAGTATTTGTCTTGTTCTTGTTCATAATATTGTTGTATTTCTATATTTAACATTTCTACTTCGTAGTTTTCTACGTCTCTTTCACTAACCCACTGACCAGTTTCTTTACATTTTAGGTATTCACCTGCAACTTCAATCACTTGATCGTGAGTAAACTTTCTATTTTTACCTGTTGTCTCTAACATAAGTATATCCTTTATAGTTAAACCATTCATTAACTCCTTCTACATCAGTTTCATATTCCAAGCAACCGAAGTTCTTTGGTAACTCACCGATTTTGTACGCTCGCCATTTAGTATAAACTTTATTACCTGCGAACTCTGTTTCTAGATAGATTGAACTATCTTCTTTCACTGTTTTTAGTATATTCATAGTTTTTTATTTACGTTTTACATATATATTATCCACGAGTAATCGTATTTAATTTGTATATCTCTTCGTTTATTCTATCAAGTCTTACTTGACCTTCTAGAGTTTCTAATTCACAATTCCAATTAGTGCCATCAGACACTTGTTCTCTTAACGTTTCTAACGCTAGTATAATTAAACTCTTATTCATTTCTTTGATTTACTTGTTAATATTAGTCGTTCTTTGGTCGGTGATGGTAGCAAATACCACTCACATCTCTAGTTTTCACCTTGCAAGCAATACCTGCAGTAGTTTTACCTGTACAAATGGTTGACTCAGCAATGATCTTCTTCACGTAGTTAGGATTATGGTTATAGCATAACTTACCTTCCGCTACTGTTTGTTTACACTGAACGTTTAGTTTAGTTTTACCTTCACACTGTTGTGATTGAGCAAATCCACTTAACGCAGTGAACATTGCTATTGTTAGTAAACCTTTTCTCATAGTATAAAACCTGCTTCTAATGCTTTAGCTCTCGCTTCAGCTAGTTTAACTTCACACTTGTGGTTATTTATTATTCTATATGGTCGACGAGTTTCGAACTCAGTTTCCATAGTGACATCTTTGCCACATTTCTTACAATGTATTTGCATAATTTCTATTTTTAATAATTAGTTGTTCCGTTTTGTTTTATCAACTCGTGTAACCACTTGTCGAATTCTTCTATTGCACTCATAGTTTTTAATTTTAGTTGTAGTATGAGAATCGAACTCACATTAACCATTACTACAGTACTCGTTCATATTTGATTTACCAGTAAACAAGTGGAACTAACTGGGCTACTCATACTTCGTAGTTTAGAATGCTACTTCTGGAGTCATTTGCTCTTCAGTAACTTCTGCTACTTCAGTTTCGATTACTTCATCGACAACTTCAACTTCAGAAGAAGAGATCACCGCTTCTGTTTCTCGAAGAACTTTAGGAATATTATTCGTAGCAGTATACGATTTATACTTTGTCCAGCAATTCATTGCTTCTAAAGTTTCCTTCATTATCTCGAACGCTTTGTCGTGAGAATAAGTGATTGTTTTTCCATTTTTGAAAGATACTTCTACATTGGTATCTTTTCCGATTAGAGATTGACGTACTACGAATCTCTTTGATTTAAGTAAATTTGACATAGTTATTTAGTTTTTAGTCAGTTATTAATTTTGTTTCGTTACATATATATTATCCATACTAATTCGTATTCAGTTTGTAAAAGGTGGAATAATTATTAAGTGAATAATTTAAGTTAGCAGTTACTCCGCCAAGTGTGTACTCATGCAATTACTCGATAATATTTTGAGTAACAATTATTTGCACTAGTATTCCGAGTGTTAACAGTACGATCATTGATAGATCACCTGTTAGTGCGAACATAATAGTTGATAGCATGTTCACGATTAGTACCACAGCGAATGGTAGATAAGATAAGATCTTTTTCATAGTGTTTATTTTAAGTGTTTCGTCTAATATAAGACTCATCAGTGCAGCTGAGTGCTACAGACACTAAAGACTTATATTGCTAAGTCTCTACAGAATGCTGGCATCGCATTAGTATTAGTATACGATTTGTATTTAGCGAAACAATTCATCGATTCGAAGCGATCTTTGTGAGTATTATATACATCGTCGTGATTATACGACACGCTCTTACCCTTCTTATTCATGAATGTGATAATGGTATTTGTACCGATTAGAGTTTTGCGAATTACGAAACGTTTAGTAGTTAAAGTTGAAGTTGAATTTGACATAGTAAATGATTTAAGTTAAGTTGAAATCGTTCGTTCGATTTACATATATATTATCCATCGTTAGTCGTATTAACTTTGTATAAATATACAATAACGAATATAAGATCATCGATATGTGGAAACATACATATGTATTGGAATGGTTGGGGTGGGGGTGGGGTAAATGATTTGAGTTTTGTTATGGGTAGTGGGGGCTTAGTGGAGGGGGGCTGCACAAAATCTAAATATTTACAATATAAAAAGTGTGACAATAGCCTATATATAGGTACTAGTAACTAGCTAATGTCACTGTTTCCATTTAAGGAAACTTTTTACTTGGTAAATAACTCAATAACAATGTGATTATAATGGAGTAACATAAAACAAGAGTTATGCCAAAAGGAAAAGGTACTTACGGAAAAACAAAAGGTAGACCACCTAAGAAGAAAACAACAAAACCACCTAAAAAGAAATAGACATGGCGGTAATAAAACCTACATTAACATTAGTATCTAATGCTTCTACAGCTACAACGGATCCAGGTCCATTAAGTGTGGCGTTGACATTGTCAGCGACGGACACATTGACAGTTGATGAAGTTCAAGCTAAAATTGTGACAGTCAGTGCTACTCATGCTATTCTATGGGATGCAAGTGCTATCAGCGATGGTACTGCAACTGCCGGCACGGATGGTGGGTTTGTATATTTAAAGAACCAGCATGCAACTATAAACATTTATATAGGTTTTGGTTCTAGTGCAGCTCTTCAAGCGGATGATAACACTACTAGATTACTAACACTTAAACCGGGTGAGTTTGCTTGGTTGCCATGGGATTTAACAGCTGATCTAATTGTAGATGCTTCAGGTAGTGGTACGGATGCTCTTGAAACTTGGTACTTCGATAGAGGATAATAAAAACAAAAAAAATAGTTATGTTTAAACAAAAAGGTATAAATTTCGGAGCTGGTAGTGGTGGGATGTACTCCACTAAAGGTGGGAAAGTAATGTCTGGTACTAAAGCTGGGTATGGAGAGTTCGGGCAAACAGACACTGAAATAGGTGAGATAGATCCAGTAACTGGTAAACAGAGGATTTATACTGCTTTTGGTGGTAGTACCGCTGGTATGGCTACGCCGAGGAGCGTTGACACAACCCCAGCCAATATGCCTGATGTAACAGTTACACCAAAAACTAAGTTATCGAAAGAATCAGAACTAAGAAGAGTTAAAGGTAAAGCTTTAACTAATAGACAGAAGAAAAGATTAGGGAAGGGTGGAGCGAAAGCAGAGAGGCAAGAAGCAAGAATAAGAAATAAAGCTAGAAGACAACGCGACAGAGAGGCCAGAAG
>Ga0209337_1000850_pt1 | contig 24131 bp, 23 predicted proteins | sample LinPmetageLP53_FD_184044 | JGI IMG/M metagenome (GOLD analysis project Ga0209337, IMG submission 184044) | Marine viral communities from the Pacific Ocean - LP-53 (SPAdes) (version 2) | ecosystem: Environmental > Aquatic > Marine > Oceanic | place: Pacific Ocean | collected 2010-02-08 | reverse complement strand
TACCCCATCTTCCACCATCATATCCTACATTTAGCGTTCCATAATTATCAACTTCTGGAGCTAAATAAGAAGTAGCTCTATTAAAATAAACACCTTGTCCTCTATATTTTGCGTAAGAATTATCTGTGTGAATTACTTTTACAATACCATCTACTTGAAGTTTACTTGAGCCATCATCAGTTGTTGTTCCAATTAAAATATTTTGGTTAGCGTTAATTGTCATTGCAGTAGCTTTATTACCACTTCCAATTGTTAATATTTGATTAACAGCAGAAGTTCCAATATACATTTGACTATTACTACCATCTCTAACTAAACTAATTTCTCCTAATTTAGCACTACCTTCATATAAACCATAACCCCAAACATTAGTTGAAGCTACATTATTTGTTCCGTTAACTGCTTTTACAAAAACACCATCATTTAAAGTAAAAATAGATGCTCCCACAGAAGAAATAGTTCCACTAAATGTTGCAGTTCCGTTATCATTAAGACTTAAAACTTGCGTACTATCTCCAGTAAAAATTAATTCTTGTGAATTGTAATTTGAATGAATTGACCAAGTGTTATCTGGACTTGTTGCTGTATTTGTTATTGTTATTTTAGAAGAAGTATTGTCAGAGCCAACAATATTTAATTTAGATACTGGATAAGAAGTGCCAATTCCTACGTTACCATCAGCTTTAATAGTCATTCTTTGTGTTAAACTATTAGTGTAAAATATAATGTCCGCAGAGTTCATTAATATTCTTGTAGTATCGTAATAACTTATTCGTGTTCCAATACTAGGATCACCAATCTTTAAATCACCATATGTTCCATCTACTTCAAGTATTCCGCCATCAGTCGTAGTTCCCAAAAGTAGACTTCCAGTATTTTTAATAATTAAAAAAGAAGAGCCAGATGTTGGAGCTATTGTTCTATCACCTAAATAATTAAATCTAAAATCTCCACTTTGATTACTTCCAAAAGCCCAAGACCTATCAGTAGTAGCTCCAGAAGCTCTCATTTTTATCCAAGTATCTCTACTTTGAGTAGTTCCTACATCGTTACCAAATATTGCAGCAGTATTTTCAACATTTAATCCAGTTCCGTTAGTATTAACATCTAATAATTCTTGCGGACTTGAACTACCAACTCCCAAACGACCACTAGAATCTAACCTCATTTTTTCACCACTTATTTCAAAAATATGAGCGTTAGTTGATAATAAATGACGGACAACACCATCTCCACTAGCTATTACCAGACCATTAGCTCCACCTCTTAAATAAACATAATTATTAGAATATAATCCTATTTTTGCTTGACCTATACTAAAATTTGTACTTGTAAATTCTATTCCGTATGATGTGCTATTTCCTACACTTGTTACTTCCTCTAAACTATCGTTTGCAATTATCTGAGTATCTACATATCCTTTTGTAGCAAAATTTCCATCTGCTGTTGGAGTAATTCCAGAAACTAAACCAGTAAATAATGCAGAGCCATTATCTTGAAATGATACTGTGGGAACGGCTGAAGCACTATTAAGAAAATTAAGGTCACCATCAACATCAACTCCAATATCCCAACTTTCATTTGCTGCATCATTTTCTAATATTCTAATAGCATGACCAGAAGCATCTGAGTTTATAGTTAAAGGTCTATCAACAGAAGAAGTTCCAATACCTAAGCCAGTAGAATTAAGCAACATTTTTGATGTACCACTAATTCTGAAGTCTAACTTATTACTTACTGTACTTCCTTCAATAGATGTTTGACCAGCAGTCCCCCATGATATAAACTCACCACTTCCCACTAATAAAGCACCACTAAATGTTGCCTCACTTGCTTCTAAATTAAATCCTCCAGTACCAGCGTTTAATAATTTAAAAGTTTTAGTGCTTCCAGTATTTGTTTCAATTTTTAAAGTATTCGTATCTGGAAATATAAAATCATAATCAGCAACACCAGCATCTGTTAACCTCATTACAGGGTCTGTTGCAGATGATTGATTAATGCTTAATTTAGCTCCAGTATTAACTGTGGTGCCTATAAGAAAACTTCCGCCATCAGTAATTCTCGCTCTTTCTGAGCTATTTGTTATAAATAAAATGTGTCCGTTAGCAGTTTCATTAGCAAAACTTAAATTATTACTATTATCACCATATCCAATATATGAGATTCTTGTTCCACTTCTTTGCAAAGCCATAAAATTAGAGCCATTATCCGTAGAATTTAAAAAAATAAAACCATCAGATGTTCCACTAAATGTTGCAGTTGTTCCAGTTAATGAGCCAGTTAATGCAACATTATTAGATCTATCAATAGTTATCGCTTCAGTTCCATCACTAACATCATTTGAAGAACATATTTTAAATTTATCGGAATCACTATTATCAACTCCTAAAGCCCAATCAGCTCCAGCATATAAGTAAATGTATGAATCACCAGATCCTAAATTATTAATTCTCAATTGAGAATTGTTTGTTACTGTTGATGTATTATTTTCAATAGTTAATAATCGTGTAGGACTTGTCGTTCCAATTCCTAATCCAGTAGATGTAAGTCGCATTTTCTCAGAAGCATTAGCTTTAAAAGCCATGTAATTATCGGTGTGACCATAAATTATAGCTCCTTGACTATAACTATTAGTATCTGAAAATTGTAAATTTGAAAAACCAGCATTCCCACCTAAAATTTGTATTGCTGCTGTTGAACTTGCTGCTGTTGCATCTGTGACAAATAAATCAGTATCTCCATGAGCTGTTGCACTTCCAGATTTTCTAATTATTGCTTTTCCAACTACTTCTAACTTTTCACTCGGACTTGAAGTTCCAATTCCCAATCCAGTAGAATCTAACCTCATTTTTTCAGAAGCACCAGTATACCATGACTGGCTGCTAACTCCAGCAGCAACACCATATAAAATTGGTCCTCCAGCATAAGTATCTATTGGTCCAATATAGGTAACATTTCCACTATTTAATATCATCATTCTGGTGTTTGTACCAGCACTATCTTTCCAATATTCAGCTATATTATTATTAAATATAATACCATTAGCTCCAGATGTATTTCCTAAAGCTAAAACCTCACTTAATGTATCAGCACTACCAACCTGAGTATCAACATAAGATTTTGTAGCAAAATTTGCATCTGCCGTTGGAGTAATTCCAGATACTAAACCAGTAAAAATTGCTAACCCATTTCCATCTATTGTTAATTGTTCAGCTCCATTAGTACACAAAGCTAATCTACTTCCTATACCCCCTTGTCTTGCTTGATAACCCCAATAATCACTACCAGTATATAAATCGTGAAACACAAAACCATCTTTTCCAGCTCCAATTCCAGCTAAAACACCACCATCATGTGCTTGAATATTGCCTTGAACAGTTAACTTCTCTCTTTCTGTCGTTGTTCCAATTAGTAAACTTCCAGTATTTTTAAATATAAATCTATCAGTATTGTTTACAATATCTTTTATAACTATTGCATCATAACTTGCATGTTGATAAATTAAAGATTTAATTGTACCAGATGCATTAGCAAATTTTATTCCATAATAATCATTTCCAGTTATTAAAATATCTCCACTAAATGTTGCAGTTGTTCCAGTTAGTGAGCCAGTTAATGTTGCATTTCCACTACTATTAAGTGAAAAAACCGCATTGCTATTAATATACCAGTTTTGTCCATCAACTGTTGTTCCAGTTCTATCAATAACATAAGCTTGTTGACCTGTACCATAAGCATCTGTTTTTGTTTGTATGACGTATTGACTCCCTGCTGGATATACTACATAAACCTTTTCATTTGTTGCTGCATTACCATCTTCTAAATAAATTTTAGGGTCATTGGATTTTAAGTGTAAAAGATTTTGAGGAGAAGAAGTACCAATTCCTAATCCAGTAGAATCTAACCTTATTTTTTCCGAGCCACCAATATATAATTTAATCTCGTTAAAATGTAAATCTAAAATCTTTGTACTACCACATTTAATATTGTAATCTTGATTTGAAGTAAATGTAAATCCATCATTTTTATATATAGTATTATATGCATCTCCTACTTTTACATCACCGCCAAATGTTGTGGCTTTAGTTGTTGGATGTATAGAAAATGCTGATGTTCCTCCTTGATCTATGTTAGAAATTTGGAAAGTTTCATCTGAGCCTTCAGCTCTTATTCTCCATTGTCCATTAGTATCTCCAGTATCTAAATCAATAGAAGCATCCCAAGCTACGTTTCCTGAGGTTATATTTAATTGACCACTATTTCCACCATTAATATTAACAGCAGCTCCAAATGTAGCACCAGTAGTAGTTGTGTTTCCTCTTGTTGTTACTGTCTGTAAAGTATCACCTTCTGACTGGTCTATTTTTTGATAAACCCCACTATCACTAAATATAATCCAATCCCCAACTTTCCAATCAGACACACCATCAATAGTTGTCGTACCCTCTACACTTACAATCCAATAATATCCAGCTGATCCAACGCTAGAAACAATAGTAGGCGTATTAGTTGAAGCATTCCATGTTCCTTGATATGATAATCCTTTTGGAATAGTAGCCACTTGAGTATCTACATAACCCTTGCTCGCACTATCTGTATTTGCAACTGGAGTTAGTAAGATTGTTACTTGTCCTGTAAAAACTCCACCACCAGTTATTGATATTCCAGTTGATGTTGTTTCAAATTTCTTTGCAGTATTATAATATAATTCAACGCCACCACTTGGATAAAAAATACCACTTGCAGTATTATTAGCATAATGAGAAAATCTTATGGCTGAATTTGACCTAATATATAAATCACCAGTATTGGTTTCATCAATAAAACTATTTCCACTTGCTCCACTTTGATGCCAAATTTGAAACTCACCATCATCACCAAGTTTTAATGTATCATTATGAGAAACAATAATGTCAGTTCCGCTTGTTGTATTTCCATTTACTAAAACTTGAGCCAGAGTTTCATCATGACCAGCTTGTCCGTCAACGTAATTTTTAACCGATAAGGCAGTAGGAACGTTAGTAATAGCAGCACCAGTCATAGTATCACTATTAAGCCAATCTGTTATACTAATTCCACTTTTTGTTAAACCAGTTGAATTAACTGAAAACCCAGCTACTTGACCCTCTGTTTTTCTTTGGTATTGTTCGTATAAATTATTTTGATTTATTTGTAATTCAGCTCCAGGAGAAATATCTATATCAAATGTGACAGAATTTATTGAAATTGCTGTTGGATATTCTGCAGTATAATCAGCAGATAATTCTACTAATTGTGTTAATCCATTCTCTGCTATTTCTAATTTATTTCCCTCCTTTAAATCTATTACTAATGCAGATGCTAGTGTTAAGGTTGTGTATGATGTTCCAGCTTTATAGCCAGTTCCACCAATTATTCCTATCGGTTGTAAGGTTCTAGCAAAAAGCTCTGATGTAGTGTCTTTATTTTGTTTGTAATTAATTCTTCCAGACTTTACACCAACACCACCACCACCACCAGTACTTGTTGATGTTGCTGTTCCTGAAGCTAAACTATAAGTCCATTCAAAAAATAATCCTGAGGTCTCATCTATTCCTGTTTGTATCGTACCTGTTAAAAATACATAGTAATTATTATTTAATGTATCCTTAACTCTACCTAGAGGATTTACTTGTTTAGGATATAAAACAGAACCGCTAATATCTTTATTTGTTTTTCCAGTTACTAATGTATAATTTCCTTTTTCAGATGGTGAAATTTGAGTTGATAGCGTTTGTCTACATAATAATTCTGTGAATGAATCACTTCCAGAGGTTACTCCAATCCCCCATTTACCAGTAAAATCAGTATAACTCCAATTTGTTCCATTATAACATTGTAAACTTCCTGGAACACCTTTTGTCTCTGTATCTCCCCATAATAAGTCCTTAATTTTATATATAAAAGAATTTGATGTTGATGTAGAGAAATTTGTGTTTGTTCCCACCGAACCAATAAAACCTCCTAAAATTGGAGAAAAAGAGTTTCCATATAATATATTTGATGTATTGTTATACATTACATCAATTCCTAATGTATTAATATTAGACCATGGAGCTTTTCTACCTCCAGATGCTGGAACATATCTCCAAGTACCATGACCGTAATTATCTCCAGCATTTGATTTTCCTGCTAACGTAAAAAATTCAAAATCCCAATCCCCAGTCATATTTGCATGAGTAGGTAGAATTCCATTTGCTTGTTGTCCTAATTTTGTTCCATTTATTATATTTATAACCCCACCTCCAGGAGGGGTTGCAATAATTTTTCTACATAAGTTCATTACAGCACCTCCTAAACTTCCTGTTGTAGATGTTGAAAATTGTAATTGTAAAGGATTTTGATTTGCTAAAATTTTATATGGCTCCCAATAAACTTCCCATGCTGAAGTAGTTGTATTATATTCAAATACAGCTACTAATGCTAGATTGCTTGTTGCGGCTTCAAAACTTGATTGAGAAGATGGTTTGGCTCTTATAGTCCATAATAATTCTTGTTCAACTACTGAAACATGGGTGTTTATAAATTGTAAATTAATATCAACAAAATAACCGTCTAAATTTGCGGCATCAGTAAATGTTCCAATTATTGATGAAGTGCCTTCAACATTTCCATTACTCACCCAAGTATGAGGAGATGCTGTTGCTCCAAATATTAAAGGAAAAGCATTGAAGTAAGAAACATTTGAGATAGAAGAAAAATCTGCCTCCACTCTTTTTATAACTGGATAATCACCCCATGTAGTAGTTGCTAATTTTTGTATTCCCTCTCCTGGATTTGTTGTATTTTCAATTGTTTGATCATATCGTGCTATGTTAGCATTTCCTACATTATCCTGATTAACATTAAAAGTACCGTCAGAATTATACAATTTTGTTCTCATATTAACAGGATCTGCTGTTGTTCCTGTTTCTGCTGAATCATAATTTCCTAACTGTATAAAATACACTGTATTTTGATACCACATACATCTCATTCCCCATGCCTTACAGATAGCTTCTAAGGCATCGTAACAGTTCATAGCATCATAACGTACATCTTGAGTGTTTTCACTCTCATCCGCTTCTATTTCGCTATAAAATTGCTCACCATTACATCTTGTTATTCTTAATGGGTCTTCGTTTTGATATGACGCACCGTATCCAGCATGAATTAAATTATACCAATTAACAGATGATGATATTTTCCAGTCTGTTAAACCTTGAGTTGTTCCTGCAAAATCTACTTTTGCTAAAATAGTTTGAAGCCAGTGAATAAAAGGAACATATTTATTGGAATTATAAGTGTTATCAGGTTCTAAATAAGTATCATTGTAAGAATAGGGATTTGCACTAGGAGTTGGAACAAAGTCAATATCTTTTAATAAAGCTATTCCATCAATACATTTAAAACTAACATCATAAGGATAGTATAAATCTTCTTTATTTCCTAAGTCTAATAACATAATACCACTCCACATGATTCCATAACTAGAGCCAGTTACTTTTTTATAGAGAATACAGTAAATATCTTTCTCTTCAATTGTTGTACTTCTAAGATAAGTAATAAAAGAATTTTGTGATGCATCTTCAACAGCAAAAACAAACTCCATTGTTGAGGTCATTATCTCGGTGAATTTTTTATCACCATCAGAATTATAATTTATCTTTGCACCACCCTCAGAAATATTAAAATCAGATACAGAACCTGTCCAATTCTTATCCCATATTTCTAATTTATATTCCCAACCATTTAAAGATTTATATTCGCACTTATATCTAATTGCAGCCATATTTTATGTAAATCGTTTTCTATTAGTATTTGCTAAATTATTACTCAACCATATATCGTTTCCATCTAATCTTCCAAATATTTCTATCTTACTTGACTGCTGTGTATTTAACATTCCTTTCAGTTTATTTAAAGGAGCAATTACCTCTGGATTTGCACTAGCTCCTTTGTATTCTCCAACTTGAGCTAAAGTTGGTCCAAATGCAATTCCACCCTCTGATAATGCTGGTATTGGAGTTGATGCAATTGCTGCTGTTTGAGCTGCACCCATCGCTCCAACTATACCTGCTAAAATAAAATTATAAGGTGGAACTCCTGTTCCTAAAGCATTAACAATTGCAGATGCTGTATTTACAATAGAATCAAATATAGACATTCCTTTTTCTCTTTTAGCTGATTTTTGAGCTATTTTTTTCTTCTCTGTATCTTGTCTTTTTTCTAAATCTGTTTTTCTAGTTGATGCCACTTTATCTAATTCAGCAATAGCATTATTTTTCTCTTCTTCATTCTTTGAACTATTCTCAATTTTCATTAACTCTCTTTCATACCATGTTTCATATTCCTTATCCTGTGCTGCTATTTTATTATCCAATATAGCTTGTTCTTTATCTGACTGAGCTTTAAATAAACCTCCTAAGGAACTAAATACTTGTTTAGCGACTTTCATTACTTTCTCAAATCCGCTTTCTATTCCTTCAAAAATCTCTTCCCAACTTTTTGTTATAGTTGGAGGGGGTTCTAATTCATCAAAAAGCATACTAAAAGGTTTCCAACCCTTTGGCATTTCAATTGGTCCATATTTAACAGGTGGTCCAAGAATTTCTTGACCTCCATAAGATTTAAAATCAATTTCAGGTAAAAAATCTTTAAACCAATCCAAAAGTTCACCACCTTGATTTTTCATTGCATCTTTAAATGAGCCAAAATCATTTTCGTAATCTTTTAAATCTTCTTTAAAAACCTCCAACTCCTCAGACATACCTTTTAATGGATTTGGTATTGTTGTTTTTCCAAAATAAGTTAATAACTCATTAAATCCACCTATTATAACAGACATTGGATTATGTTCTAAAAGAAATTGTATTAATTCTATAATTGAATTTTTCCACCATCCCCAGTCACCCATTCTTTCAGCAAAAGCATCATAATTTTCTCTTATATAAGCAAAAGCCATAACAACACCAATAAGAGCAGCAATAACTAAAGCAACAGGCCATGTAATACTCAACATCGCTGTTCCTACAGAATATAGAACAGGTATTAAATATCCACATGCAGTAATAATACTTCCAATAGCCCAAGTTAATGGTCCAATAGCCGCAACAGTTAATCCAATAGTAATAATAACATCTTTAGTTTTCTTGTCTAAAGATGAAAACCAGTTTGTTAATTTAGTTATTTTATCAGTAATTGCAACCACTACTGGTTCAAGAGCTTCTCCTAATTCAGTTCCAGCAACTTTTAAATTATTCATTGCTTGTTCCATTTTAAAAGCACCAGTTTTGGCAGTTATATCAAAAGATTCACCAACAAATTCGGTAGAATCTGCCATATCATCAAGAAACATCGTGTAATTTTTGCTTTGTTTACCTAATACAGACAATGCAGCTCTCATTGCTTGACTTCTTCCAAAGAAAGCACCCATTGTTATATTCTGTTCATCAAATTTTTCTTTTAATGTTTGCATGGTTTTTGATAAACCTTCCTTCCCTAACATCTCTTTAACATCGGCAGCATTTAAACCTACTTTCTTCAGTGCTGCTGCTTGAGTTTCTGTTGGTTTTGCATCTAACTTAGTAAAAGTCGTCATTATAGCACCTAAAGCTGTTGATGCAGCCGCAGCATCTCCTGTTGTTCTTGTATATGTAGCAATAAACGCTCCGACTTCATCAAAACTAATTCCAAGTTCAGCAGTAACCCCTAATTGTTTTCCTAAAGTACTTGCTAATTCTTGTGATTCAAACAAACCTGTTCTAACCATAACTCCAAATTTATCAAGAGCTTCTGCTGCTGTTAATGTTTCCTTTCCATAAGCATTTTGCGCACCGGCTGCAATTAAAGATAATGATTCCATGTCAGCTAAACCAATAGCACTACCCTTTGCGACAGCATTTAAAGTTTCCATTGCGTTTGCACCTCGTAATCCAGCAGATTCTAAATAATATAAACCATCTGCTAAATCCTTTGGTGCTTGAGCTGTATCTTTTGCAATATCCAAGACACTACCTTTCATACTGTTTATCTCGGATTCAGTTTTTCCAACTAAGGTTTGTATTCTAGTCATGGATTTTTGGAAATCCATTGAGAGTTTAACTGCTGCACCACCAGCTAATGCAAAAGGAAGGGTAAAATTTCTAGTGATTGATTTACCTATTGATGTAAATCTTTTACCTAATTTATTGAGTCTCCAAGAGAGTTGTTTCATTTTAGTATTAAACGATTTCGTTTTAATACCTAGTCTGACGTTCATTGCTGCATCCATATTATTTCGAGTTTTTTCGTTTTTTACTTTTTTCGTATTCTAACAACGTATCTTCTAAACTTTTAATATTTGATTGAGATGTTTTTTCCCAATCAAATTTCACAAGTTTTTGCAAACCTATTTGTTTACCTTTTGGGAGATGTATATTCATAAGTAGACAAGTTTGCCACCTAGTTCTTATCCATTCTTTTCGTTCTAGATTTTCATAATGGACATAAAATCCGTCTACTTTATTCCAAAATGCCGAAGGAGTCATTGTATATAACTCTTCATAATTCATTCCTAATTGACCTAATCCAAGTTCTTCAATACTATTCCAAGTCCATTGTTCTACTTCTTCGGCTTTGCCTTTTTTCCTACTCTTTTTTTATCCTGATTTCCTGATAATTGTTCTGTAAATAATGCCATACATCTTTCAATTATTGTTATATCCATATCCAAATCATCTCCTAATTCATCAATAGTATAATTAAAATCTTCTTTTACTGCTCTAGCTCCTTCTTTTAATCCAGCTATTATTAAAACTAACGCAATATCAAAAGTCATTTCATTACCTAGATTTTCCATCTGGTTTATAGTTATACCAGTTTCTCTACTGAAATGTCTTAAAGCGTTAAAACCAAATTTAATTGGCATTTTTTTATCATTTATTTCTATATATTCAACCATATCTTTCGTGTATTATGAGCTTAGTAAAGGGCGAAACCACGAAAGGTAGAATCGCCCAAAACCTCGCTCTAGTTATTATTAAGCTTCTGTACCTTCTGTTAATGCTGCTGTTCCTTCAAACGACATAGAGTAAGTCATATTATCTTCTAATGGAGCAGTTTGCTCCAAAGAAGTTATATAACATTCCCCATAGTAGTATTTATCTCCAGTAATTCCGGTAGTTATTTCAATATACATTGGTGTTCTTGCTATTAATAAAGCAAAGAAATCATCATAGTTTTTAACTGCACTACCTGCTGAATCCAACATCGCATACATACCCTCACATGAAGCTGACCAAGATTTTTGTGCTTCCAATAACTCTCTCCAACCTGCTGAGCTTTTATTAGAAATGTCTCTTGTTTCCATGCTTAAAGATAAAGATGCTGATGTAGATAAAGCAATAGCTGTTGCACCTGCGTGGTCTGCACCTGTTTTTAGAACTGCTAGAGTTCCATTTATTACGTTTTGTGTTGCCATCTTATTTTTTTTTTATATTAATTAATTAATCTTTTTCTTCTATTTTATCTTCTACTACTGTTTTTTTTGTTTTGTTGTATTTTTTTTTAGGTTTAGCAATTAATCCATCTTCAGCAAACTTTTTTGCTTGAGAAGAACTTATTACTATTTTATCACCTTTTCCATATTTAATACCTGAATGTTCAATCCACTCATCTATTAATGTATATATTTTATTTGACATTTTATTTATTTTTTATGAATAACTAGGTACAAATCTACACGCATAAAATTGTGTTGTTTGATACCATCCTCTTGAACTTAATCCTGTGTCCATATTAAAGTTGTTTGATTCTCGTAAGTACTGAATACTTTGAATAACACATCCCCCATAAGTTCCAGCAATTCTATCAATTTGGCCTCTTACTTTTTGTGCAATATCCGACATTTCTAAAGCATCATCTGCAAAAATATCGATTTGAATAGTAGCTCTATCCAAAGTACTTCTTCCTGATATTAATCCTGTTGTTCCTTTTGAATCATAAGCTTCAACAGAATTTTTATAAAATATTAAAGCCGGTGTTTGTGTAGGAGTATTTCCTGTTGAAATATTTTCAGATACTGCAAATGAAATATCCACCCCTGTTAAAATAACAGGTTGTCCAGCTTGTGTTAATAAAGAATATATACCTTTTTCTATCATATTATTTCAAAGTGATTGTGTCCATGTTTTCTTACTATTCTTTTTAACATTTTAAGAGTATCGTTTTCAAGTAATCTTTTTATCATACTTTCTACTGCTACAAAAGATTGTAATACAAAAGGTTTTGCTATTGTTGTTGGAGTACCAAATTGTACCATGTGCATATACCATCCTCCTTTCTCTGGATTTACCCAAACTCCCTCCTTATATCTTGGAGCAATATTAAGTCCTGGATATTTTCTTGTTGCTGGTGTATGAATTATACCAACAGATTTCTTTAATTGTCCTGGTTTTATTTTTGCATAAATAACTCCCATTCCTTTAGGAGCTTTCATATTTTTATTCCATTTCGGAGTTCTATATACATTAAATGAACTAGCTCCTTCTAATTTTGGAGCAGCTTCTCTCATTGATTTTCTTACAATTTTAGCTGATGGGAGTATTACTTGGCTTATTAATTTTTTTTTATCTTGCATAGATAAACCAATATTTCTTAACTCCATAGCAAACATATTAGCTCCCTCTAATTTCATTGTTATCATGGCTGGATAAAATTATTAGTTTGTAATTCTGTATGTAATACTTTATATTTCTCTCTCCCTCCATACTGTGAAACACCTATAATATTATAATATTGAGTTTCATTTTCTATTGGGAGTCCTTCTGATGTTGGAAACAATACTCTCATACTATTTCCTGTAATACCTTGAGCGGCACTACCTAAATTTCTTATAGTAAAATTAATATCTTGATAAGAGTTAATTTTATTATCATTATCTTTCGTGTCTGAACTGGAAGAACCTTGTTTGAATTCTACATTAGAATAACAAGAGTGTTGAGTAGTCCATGTGTTTATTGTTCCACCCATTGCATCTTTTGTTAGAGTAGATTTTTGAATAATTATTTTTCTATCAAATGAACCTATATCTAACATTTTAATTTAATCCTAAGTCAGTTATTCTATATCTATTCATTAAATAAGTTGCCGTCATTGGAATACGACCTACACTTCTCCCTACAACAGCTTCTTGTCTATTTTCATACCATTGTCCTACTAAAATTAAACACGCCTGTTTTAATGCTTTAGGAACGTCTGATGAATTAGTATAACCTACTTTATAAGTTATTTCAATAGCATTTAACATACTAGAAATATTAGGGTAACCATCAACAGAATCTAAGTCAGCTAATGAAACCCTTAATGGTGCAGAGTATTTATCAAAATCATAATTTGATGCCGCCCATGTTGTTAAAACTGGAGTTGCTGCATCATTATAATATTTTATGTGTTCAATAGATGCTTTACCACTATTTTGAACAGGAGAGAAATATAACTCAAAACTATCATACCAACTATCACAACGTTGCGTTATTGTAACGTCCATAATTTTAATATTACAATAATTTTCAATTACATCTTGAGCAGCTAAAACTAATGAATCAATATAATCATTATCATCACTAAAATCAACACGAAGATGAGTTTTTGCCTCAGCAGTTGTTAATATTTGTACAGTAGAAGGTGTTGCAATATATGCGTTTCTAGCCATTTTAAGTTATTTTAAAATAAAGAATTTGAGAGGAAAAACAGGGTTTTAACACCCCATTTTTCATTCTCAATTTTCTAAATAAAGTCCTAGTAATATGAATATTGGAAAGAAGTAGCTCTTCTAAATACTGTATCCCAATAAGATAAAACAACAAGTCTTACCTCACCATGTAATGATCGAGTGTAAGGGTCAACTACTACATCTAAAGCAGAACCGAATTGTCCAATTACACAATCATCCCAACGTCCAAGCACTATTCCATTTGGATTTGCACCTGCAATAGTATCACAGTTTCCAGTACTTCTAGCTTCGTATCCATCTATTGAATCTTCATACCATAATGGTTGTCCATAAGAACCAGTTCCAGGTTGTCCAACTATGTTTTTCAATAACGCTCTACCTGCAGGAGTTGTGATGTAACCTAATCTTCCAAAATCAGAATTTGCAGTTTCTAAATCAGCTTGCATCTCTAATATTGAAGCATAAGTCATATTTCCTGTTGCAACAGCAGCAGTTCCAGCATCAAAAACTCCTTGTGGAACATCACCAGCACCAGCATTATCACCAAGAACAGCAGCTTCTAATACTGAAGATATAGCTCCCATTATATCACTTCTTATAATTCCTTCAACAGAACCATTAGTTTGAGCAAGTAACATTTTTGAAATATCCATGTAAGAATCTAATCTTTTTGGTTGTAATGTTTGTGAACCAACAACAGTTGCAGCAGATTCTGCAGCATCACCTTCACCATTCCATCCAGCAGTTGTTCCTGATAAGATAGGTAATTTCATATCTCCAGATAAACCGTACATCCAAGTAGCTTTATCTCCTAAAACTGTTTTGTTTTGTAGAGTTCCAGCCCAGTCACCAACTTCTGTTGGAATAAATCCACCAGCATTTGCAACAGTTTGAGGGTTAGCTCTTTGCTCTCCCATCACCATTAAAGGAATACCAACACCTGTGATAGTATTATTACGTCTTGCTTCTTGGTCGTATTCTAATTCAATTCCATCTAAATTATGATTCATAAAACCTGTGATAGCTTTTTGTAACGAATATCTTTTATCCGCTACATCTTTTTTATTTACAGTAGCACCTGAAACAACAGCAGCATTTCTCATTTCTGCTTCTATTTTTTCAGCTCTTACTATATTTGTGTCAAGCGTTTCAATTTCACCTAAGAAATTATCTACACTTACACCTTCGTCCTCATTAAGTTCTCTTTTTTCAGAAACTGCACCTGAGTGAATTCCTTCCAATTTTGAAACTAAATCTGAACGAGTTTCTTTAAGTTCTAAACTTTTTTTCATTTTATTTTCTTTTTAATAAATTAATTTTTAATCCTAAAACATCAGTGTATCGTTGAAATACCTTTTCGTTTTCTTTTTTTGTTTTGTTGTTGTATATTTCTTTACTTCTTTGAGCAATCGTTAAATCATTTGCAGATGGGTAAGCCGGAATCGAAACAGGAGAAACATCATATAATCTGGATACTTTTTCTATTGTTCGTATTTCACCTTTTGAAGTTGTAGCCCATGAATCTTCAGATATTGTGAAGGCAAACGAACTTTGTGTTATGTCACCTCTTTCCATAGAAACTAATAAATCTCTTCCAGCAGTTGTGTCTGGAACATCAAATTCATAGTTTAATCCTTTTTCATCTACTCCTAATCTTAATGTTCCTGCTGATGTTCTAGCAAGTAAAAAATTTGGGTCATGATTAAAAAATGCTCTAACATCATTATCTAATACATCATTAAAAGCATCTGGATTTATCATTTCTCTAAAACCTCCTAAATCCTCACTCAACTCACCAAATACAGCAGCATGGCCTCTTACAACTTGTTTATCTCCTTCAGATGCTACTCTAGTTTCTATATTAAAAAATCTTTTTTCCATTAATTCATCTTTATTAATTACCGTTCTCTCTTCATCTTCTAATTCTTCTTCTTCGTTTTCCTCCTCCTCATCATAAATTGCATTTTTTTCAATATCTTCTTTTGATATTGTTTTACTATTTTCCTCGATGTTATCCAACTCCATATTATTTTCGTTAATATTTTCGTTAGATTCTTCGACTGTTGTTTCTTCATTTTTTTCCATATTTTTTTTTTCTAATTGTGTTTCGCAAATTCCTAATCTTTGTTTTTTATTATACTCATTAACCATAACACTATCCGACATACATCTATCTATAAATTCATCCTTACTTTCGTTAGGTTTCGGAGAAGGGATAGGCATTATTCTTCTATATTTTCTTTTTCAATATCTTCTTTCATTCCTCCTCCCTCGACTATTGTTTCAACCGTAGCCATATTTAATTGCATAAAGAAATTGTCTCCTCCTTCAACTCTATTCATATTCTCTTTTTTTCTAATCTCATTAATACTCATAGCTCCTATATTTAACATTGTTTTATAATATTCTGAACGCTCTGTTGGGTTTCCTCTTAGAAAAGCATTAGTATTAAATTCAAAATATAATTTTCCTATTTCATTTTTTGTAAATAACTTTGCGTTAATCTCTTGCTCAAAAGAAATTAGGTAAGGCATTAAACTATACTGTAAATATTCACGACTCTGTTCTTGGATATTACTAAATGAACTTTTTGTCAAATCACGTAATAAGTGTGGAGGCAAATTAAATATACGTGCAATTTCAGTTATACTAAATTCTCTAGAGGCTAAAAATTGACTAGCCTCATTTGATAAGGATATAGTATTGAATTTTAATCCTTCTTCTAAGATTAATGTTTTTTGTGCATTCCCTATCTGAGAATAATTATTATTGAAACTATTCCGTAATCTATCAACGGCCTCAGTAGACAATGCCCTATCAGTTTGAAGGACACCACTCACCTTAGCTCCGTTGCGAAAGTAATCATTTCCATATTGCTCTAATCCCATTCCCCAAGAAATGCTGTTAGCACAAACATCAATTGGACTTAATCCAAGTTGTCCGTCTTGAGATAGTCCTTTAAAATGTAGCATGTCATCAATATCTAACGCTTCATTAGTTAAAATATTATAATAATAATAATCATCATTATAAATTTTTATTTCAATATTCTTAACATCATAAGGTTCTAGATTTGTTGGTCTGCCTTGTTTATTTCTGATAATTTTAACATAACTATTTCCCCATGTGGTTACATCTACCATTATTTTAGAAATAAAAGCAAATGAAGTCATATAAGCATTTGGTTTATTATGGAGTAAATAATATAAAGGATGGTTATCACGAATAATTTTATCTCCATCAGATGTTTTTTCACAGAGATGAATTGGTAGTTGAGCAACAGATTCAGATAAAATTCTCACCGCAGCCCAGACTGCTGTATTATTAAATGCTGTATCTTTTGTTACAGGGATTCCACTCCCTGTTCCTAATGAAAATTGAGAAGGGTCAATAAAATTATCTCTCTTTTCTGACCTAAATAGGTTAGTCACAAAGTCAAATAATGCCATAAATAAAATCTAGATTTGTGCAAATATAATATTTGCTAGTTAAATAAATTGAAACAAAGTTTCATTTTTTCTTTTTTAATTTTCTATTCATCACCACCCTAAAACTATCATAAGATGAATACCTTGTTTTTCCGAAATGCTCTTCATATTCTATTTCTGTTTTACGATAAGCAGAAATATATGTTTTCTCTGTTTTACAATATAAATGAAATCTTTTTTCAAATCCATTTGGACTCAATAATATTAGTATCTCTATTGGTATTGTCATAATGCTATTAATCCTCTTTCATTATAAATACTTTCTCCTTCTGATTCATCTGTCATCCATTCTCCTAGAGCCATGATGGTAGCAACTATACCATCTACCTTATCTGAGGATTTGGCCTTATCTACTTTTATGTTTTCTGCTGGGTCAGTTCTTAGACTCACATTATTCATTTGCCACCTTAATATAGGATTGTCTAAATGATTTATTTCTTTTTTTAAAACCATTTTTTCTAATTCTTTTGTCGGTGCTGACATACTGGCGTATCCTTGTCCAAATGGTGATAGAGGTAAACCATCACTAGCTAGATTTACTACAAGTTGCGAACTATTCCATCTATCAAAAGCACAAGAAACAATATTATAAACCTCTCTTAATTCATTAATTTTTATTCTTATAGCTTCGTAGTCTTGAACATCTCCTGGAGAAATATTTAAAAAACCATGTCTTTCCCATTCATTATAAGGGACTTTATCTTTCATAACTCTTGTATGAATTGTATCTCTAGGAATAAAAAAGAAAGGTAGTAATATAAACGTTCCATCTTCTCTAGGAAAAAATAAAACAAAACTACTCAAGTCTCTAGTTGAAGCTAAATCAAGTCCACCCCAACATTGTTCACCCTTTAAATCATCCAGATTAATTTTTGAAGAATTTTGCATCCACATGCTATCTGCTATCCATTTAGTAACCGATGAAGTCCAGATGTTTAGGTGAAGTCTTTTGAATGAATTTTCATAAGAAACAATCTCTGTTGCTCTTTTTGCTTCTCCTACCATGTATTCTTTTTTTATACTCTTTTCATAGTTTGGGTTTGCTTTCCTCCAAACTTCTTCGTCAGATATATCATCCTCTTCATCTGCACAGTAAATAATTGGAAGAAAAGAATCGTCCTCAATAATTCCTTGTTTAATTTTATCAGCGTAATCATGTACTTCCCAACATATATTTCCATCTGTCTTTGAACTTCCTGCAGTTGTTATTGCCATTATTAATGGTTGTGACCTAGCACCAGTACTTGTAAGCATGGTATCCCAGAGTTCACGATTTGGCTGGGTATGTAATTCATCAAATAATACTGCATGAGCATTATGTCCATGTTGAAGTTTAGCGTCTGAACTTAATACTTTATATGTATTTCCTTTTGATGGATTAATAATACTATTACGATATAATTTTCCTCTCTTAAATAATTCAGGTGACATCTCTACCATTGACTTAGCAATATTAAAAATAATTCCAGCTTGATTCCTATCTCCAGCACAACTAAACACCTCTGCTCCTCTTTCACTATCTGCAAACAAAATATATAAAGCAATCGCAGCTCCAAGTGTACTTTTTCCGTTCTTTCTTGGTATCTCTACATAGCATGTTCGATACCTTCTTAAATCAGATTCTTTATGTTTAGTTCCAAAGAGTGGTTTTATAATATCATTTTTTTGCCAATCTTCTAATTTTAATAATTGACCAGTCAAATCACCCTTACAGTGTCTAATCATTGTTTCAATAAAGGCAACAGCTCTATTACCTTCAGCTTCATCATAATAATATTTTTCTTTAGTCAAAGAAATTGTATTCGTTATTTTGTTGTATTAATGTAGGTTGTGAAATTGTACTTCTTGCCGAAGGTGTTAATCCAAATTGAACAGCAATCTTTAATGCTTTATCCAATGCCTTATCTGCAATCGCTTGATAAGGTACAGATTGAGTATGTTTAATAGATCCATCTGTATTTCTATAAACTTGTATTCTTCCTTTCTCTCTTAACATCATTTCAGTTTCTATATGTAAGGCCATTGAATTACAATACGCTTCTATTAATTTTAAATCTATTTGATGTAGCATTTGTTTATTATATAATTCACTAGTTACTTTAATAAATTCCTCCTTTCCTATTTCTGTGAGCCATTCTGGAGGGCTTGGTAAATTTTGAACTACCTGTACAGTCATTTCATTAGCAACAACTCTTTCTGCTTTTAGAGTTCCTCTTAATTCCTTTTCCTTAGTTGGTAGTCTTTTTCTTCCTCTCATTATTAATTAATACTTTCATCAGGTATGTTTAATGCTTCAATTACTGCAAATTCAAATACTTTACTTTCATTTTTATATCCTAATATTTCTGACATCTTACTTTTTAATTCTTTCCATCTTTCATTCGTTTCATGTGAAACATTTAATTTGATTTGTATATTGAATTCATTATCTCCAAAATTTTCTGCTTCTTCATCTGAATCATATTGACTCCAATCAAATTTGGTAAGATCAGACATTTTTGAAATTTCATCCTCAGAATAGGGCATTGTCTTAGCTAATTCCTCAGAAGGAAATATTTTTGTTAACTTATTTATTATTTCTGCTAATTTTATATTATCGGATTCAAATGTTGTTTCATTAGTTTCAATTGCAGTTCGCTGTGCTTCTGCTAATCCTATTTTTCCAAAATTATATACATGAGCTTTTTTTAGTTTTAGAATTCTCATAACATCAATTCTATGATTTCCATTTAGCACTTCAAAAAAACCAGTGTCTAATTCTCGTATTAATAAATTTTCTACCTGACCAATTCGTTTAAAATTAGCAATTAAATTATCAGTTTGTTTTTCACAATCTTCTTTGTAATTCCAATTTGCTTTAATTAATTTAGAAAGATCAATATCCAACCATCCTTTTTTCATATTTTTTATTTATTTAATTTTTTATTCCATAATTCATTAATATATATTTCCAGTTTGAGCCATTCTTTTATTGAATGTATTAATCTCAGTCTCCACAATCCTTTTTGTTTACCACTAAAACCTATTGATTTATAAGTTGCTTTTTTCTTATCAGATGTTGACAGCATATTCATTTTACCATTTTTAAATTCATAGTGTGTTCCTCGTCTAGATGCTTCTATCCAGCTTGTAGAATCAACAGAATACCACGGATATCTTTTAAGAATATCCATACCTGTCATTCCAAAACCATGAACTTTGCAATTATCTTTTATAATTGAAAAACACTTATCCAAATGTGCTATTAAAATAGGTTTCGTCCTAGACAGAGGCACAAGCCCTCCAAGACATATGTAGTCATATTCTTTTGCTAATGCCTCTAATCGCTTGTAATCGCCTTTAAAATGGAATACAGGTAAGGGGTTTAAACCTTGTGATTCCATATATTTTTGATTTCTCTCTGTTCCTTGCTCGTCTCCTATAACGTCTAGCTGTGCATAGTAAGTAATTTGCTTTTTATATTTTTTAATAAAATCACAATAGTCATCTATGTTAATTTTAACTCCTTGAGTAAAGGCAGAAAAACCTCCTGAATCAATAAAAATATTTCTAGGTCTATTAAAAACAGCATCTTTTTTTTTATCGTTAAAATCTGTCATATAATGATACGATGCTAATTGTTTTGTTACCTGTATATCGTCTAGTACTTGATGCCAAACCTCTGCTCCAGCAAAGTATAAATTCATATTTGCATTTTTGGTTAATATATCATTGTAAGAAATTAATTGATTTTCGGCATTTCCTAATATCATACATGACTCTTTGTATTTTTGATTTCCTACATTTCCAGCAAAATATAAAATCATACTAGTTTAAATTTATTTTTTTCTATCTCATCTAATTCTAAAAATTTGTAATATCCTTTTCTTCTTAGATAACAAGCTGGACAATCATTGCATCCATATCCCCACATATGAAGTTCATTACGAACTCCATTATAACAAGTGTGAGATAATTCAATTATTTCTTTTAAGTGTCCGGTATTATTTGCTAGTTTAAATGTTTCTGCTTTATCCAAATACATTAAAGGTGTTTCAATTATAATATCTGAATCACTACCAATATTTGATGCTAATGCTATTGAATCAATGAAATCTCTGCGACAATCAGGATAACCAGAGTAATCAGTTTCACACATTCCTCCTATTAAGATTTTTGCTTTTATCTTTTGAGCATAAGCGTGAGCAAGTGTAATAAATAATTGATTTCTATTTGGAACAAAGGAAGCCGGTAATCCTTTATCATTAATTTTATTTACATCTCCATTTGATGTTAGTGCTGATTCTACTAAAGTATCTAAAAATGATATGTCAATAATAGTTTGTTTTATATTTTCTTTTTTACAAATGATTTTTGATTGCTCAATTTCAATAGAATGTTTTTGTCCATAGTTAAATGTAATTGCCTCTACTTCATTCCATCTAATTTTTTCTTTTAATGCCCAGTATAAACAAGTGGTTGAATCTTGTCCCCCTGAGAAAATAACTAATGTTTTCATTTAATTAAATTTAAGAATTCATTTCTAGCTTTTGAATCGTCTTTAAAAACACCTTTCATTGTTGAAGTAGTAGTCCATGTATTGTGTTTTTTTACTCCTCTCATTTCCATACACATATGTTTAGCTTTTAAAACTACGGCAACTCCTAAAGGTTCTAATTCTTTTTCCAAAAATTCTGCAACTTGTTTTGTAATTCTTTCTTGATTCTGAAGTCTTCTAGAAAATGTTTCAAGTGTTCTAGCTAGTTTACTTAATCCAACGATTCGTTTTTTAGGTATATATGCTATAAAACCTTCTCCAAAGAACGGTGCTATATGGTGTTCACATAAACTTTGAAAGGGTATATTGCTTTGAACTATCATTTCATCGTAGCCTTCAGATTCAAATGTTGTACAATTCCATTTAGGAGGAGATAAAAATTCTTTAAAAAAATTGATATATCGTTTCGGAGTATCTTGTAATCCCTCTCGGTTAGTGTCCTCTCCAAAATATTCTAGTAATCTAACAACATTTTCTTCCACTTCTTTCTCTCCAGATTCCTCCCACGGAAATTCTAACCATGTGTTTTGATATTCAAATTGTTTGTTAAATAAAAAACAATATTCTTTATCAGGATATTTCTTATACCATTTTTTATAAGTAGCTCCACTATCGTATAAATCATCTACAATTATATTAGCTTCCTCTGGTGTATCAACTGCTAAACCAGTTAGACCAGCTATAATCTGTCCACCTCTAGGAATTCCATATATCTTATCTTTCTTATTTGTTAATGCTTCTTTCATTGCATCTATTTTTAAATAGATTTCGTTCCATGTAACTTTGTGTTTTTTCATACTCCTGTTGTTTTATTCCATAAAATTATTTGTAATCTTGTACTAAAATTTACACTTTCTTTCATACATAAATCAGAAACTGCATTATGATTTTTATTTAGCTCATTAATATTATCTGCTGGAGGCATGAGATAAATATTTTTATTTTCAATTCCTACTTCATCAAAAATTAATCTTGCCTCTTCATAATCTTTTTCATTTGCAACTACTATTTTAAATATTGTATTATAATTTAAAAGCTCTTTTAATACTTCTATTTTTATTCTTCTATCGTATCGTACACCGCTATTTGCTAACTTAAAACTACAATTAAACAAATCAATTTTATCACTCAACTCTTTTCCAGGAGATAAAGTTCCATTAGTTTCAATTTCTAGGTAAGGAGTAAAGCCATATGTCTCTGTAAATAATAAAATAAATTCAACAATTCCTTTTTTTTGAAGTATAGGTTCGCCACCAGTAAAAATTAAATGAGTACCTTTTTCTAAATATGGTATATAATCTTTTATCATTAATAAAAATTCTAAGCTGGAATATTTATTTCCTGTCTTCCAGACCTCTATTGTATCACATATCCACTCTCCTTTACATAAAATATTACACGCTTGAAGTCTAACGAAGACTGCTGGAACTCCCATTGTTCTTCCTTCTCCTTGTATACTATAAAAATATTCGCTAATCCTCAACGCCACGATAAACAATTTTTGAACTGGTTGTTTCTTTTAATCTTATTTCTACGATTGGTAATTCGTGTTTAATCTGAGTGAATAACCATATAGCCATGTTTTCAGCAGAAGTTTCAAAAGGAACTTTTATATAAGGCTCATTTACTAAATCAAAAGCATCACATAATGGGTCTTCTTTATGGAATATAAAAAAATGGTCATACTGTTTTATAATTGGTTTAATTATTAAATCAATATCATGGAACAATATAGTAACACCATTCTTTAAATTATCAAATCCTAATACAACTTCAACATAATAAGTATGTCCATGAAGTCTACCACATTTTTCTCCGGCACTTTTGTTTCTATGTCCAGCATAAAAATGATACTTTTTTTCTATTCTAATACTATTTTTTTTCATCTTTGATTTCTGATAATGCTCCGTCTTCAATATTGATTGAAACTTTTCCGTAAATTTCTTCTATCTCTTTTTGAAATTTATTGAACTCTTCTTGTACTTGATTGACTTGCATTAGTAAATTCATTTTTTGATTTTCTAAAATACCAACATTACAATTTCCTTCATTTAATTTATTGACGAATTCTTGTACTTTTTTTAATTCATCTTCTTTTAGATGTGTTTTTTTAGCCATTTTATTTAATTAATTTTTAGTTAAACTAGGTTCTGTTCTTAGTAAATTAGGAAATCCTCTCCTGTTTTTTCTTACCTCTTGCATTTGATTTCCGCAGTTATTACAATCTGCATTTTTTGTTTTTACTTTTCCATTCTCAATTATTATAATTGACTTAGAAAGTTCTTTAGTACTGTTACATTTTTTACATATAAAGATAAACATATCTATTTAGTTTTAGTTAAACTTAAACAACCCCCCCCCTTAGTTAAATAAGGGGATAAATATAGTTGTT
>Ga0209337_1000849_pt1 | contig 24140 bp, 45 predicted proteins | sample LinPmetageLP53_FD_184044 | JGI IMG/M metagenome (GOLD analysis project Ga0209337, IMG submission 184044) | Marine viral communities from the Pacific Ocean - LP-53 (SPAdes) (version 2) | ecosystem: Environmental > Aquatic > Marine > Oceanic | place: Pacific Ocean | collected 2010-02-08 | reverse complement strand
TCGCCTCGCTCAGCAGTGCTGACCTTTTCCAATGTGACGGGCACAGGCCGGAACCGCTACCTGCTTTGTCGTCGAAGCCCTGTCGTGGAGAATAAAGGTTAGCACACTTTAACCGGTGTGCCAGCGGGCGATGTTTACCTTAATACAAATACAAATTTTCATTAAGTTCTCTATTGTAGCGAGACTCAAATAGGATGTATTCTAAATTGTGACGCTCAGCAATATCGCGAGCAGCGCGAATTGCTTCAGCGTGATCAAAGTATGTGTTTTCGTTAACGTTTGACCATTCGTCCCTTTCATAATCTACACAGTTTTGCAAATCAATCACTGTGATTTTTGTACGGTCACCTCGTGGAAAACAAAGAAAATAAAAGATGTCTGTCATTGCTACCTCATAAAGTAAAAGGTAGCACACTTTAACCGGTGTGCCAGCGGTTGTTCAAAAAGGTTTAAAGGCTTCCTCCAAGAAACTTATGCGGGCTTTTACCGCTCCTACCTATTCTCCTTATCCTGTTAAATATGTCTACTTAACAGTTATGATACAGCGTAATAGGCCCGCTGTTTTGAACGATTTAGCACACTTTACCCGGTGTGCCGGCGGCATTAAGCAAGGCACAAGTACACCCCTTGTGCTATACCCTGAAGCTGTTCCTATTACTACGGATGATTAGCCCTATGTAGGTTCGCGAACAAATCTCTGATGTTGCCTTGATAATCAGCCGCGGCTGACATCTTGCTTAAAAACGTCTTCCATCGTGTCATCGTCTTCGATGATTGCCTGACCAAATTCTTCAGCCAATCTAGCAAATCTATTTGCTTCTTGAATGCACCAGTTTTTATTACTGGATACTGCCTTGCTGTGCCATCGAACATAAAGTTCATAGTAGTCAGGCATACCGATGACTTTCTTTTTTGTTTTGATTACTTTCATGTCTACTTTAAAAAACAGGAAGCATTTTACTTTAGAATGTGGTAGTAAAAAATTGCTGTTAGCTTCCTTAAGATGGTAGGGCCACTCGGACTTGAACCGAGAACATTCGCTTTATGAGAGCGACGCTCTAACCTGATTGAGCTATAGCCCTTTATGTATTTTGTAAGTTTGTTTCCTTCCTTACCTTTATATCTTATCTCACCTGCGCTTCATTTACACTCAAAGGTGAGATTTTATTTTTCAACAAAGTGACCAATCGTACCACCCAGGAGCATGTGACTCTTCGCGCCTGAGGTGGAACAACTCATTCGGGTATGAATCAAAGAGATTGTTGTGGGAGGTATCGTAGTCCTTGCTGTTTTTAAGATCGCGTACTGAAATCTTAAAACCGCAGGGATTAAAATACTCTACACCAAACTCTTCACACTGGTGCTGGTCAATATAAACCTTCTTGATAAGTTTTTCCATGACTTCTCCTTTTTTAAATTAGTGGTCGGGGCGGCAGGATTTGAACCTACGACCCTCTGGTCCCAAACCAGATGCGCTACCAGGCTGCGCTACGCCCCGATAAAATAGGATATGCTGATTAGCGTATCACTAGTCTATAGTGGAGGATATCGGGATCGAACCGATGACATCCAGCTTGCAAAGCTGGCGCTCTCCCAACTGAGCTAATCCCCCGTAATTATTTTAAATGGTGGGCCCACCAGGAATCGAACCTGGAACCTGCGGATTAAGAGTCCGATGCTCTGCCAATTGAGCTATAGGCCCGTTATTTCCTTACTTTGTAATATTAGCACGTATTTAAGTTATTTACACTCAATAGAAGAATATTACAAAGTAAGTCAGCAATCGTTAAAGAGACGTTTGCTTTTTTGAGTAACCGAACAACTCTTTTTTCAGTAAATTGAGTTTTGCTTCTTGTTCGAGAATCTCATTCAGAAGCGTGTTAGCGCACCATTGAATTGCAAGGGGATGATCACTATCCCAGACATCTTTGTATCCTGCCATTTGAATGTTATCTGAGTAAATGTGAGTGGTGGTCCCTTCAATACAGTTATTACATGCGGTCTCGTCGAGCTGGATATGTGGCCGGTCCATGCGCCATTCTGCAGTCATGCAAGAACACCGGCGCGTCCACCAGCCCAAGTCCGGCTTCGGAGTCTGTTTGTAACCCACACCCTTGTTTAGATCCGGAATCGGGTAATCCCAAGCAAGACCCAACCCGTTATGATGCTTGGTGCCTGGGTTTTTTGAATCAAAAAACTTTAGACTATAGCTGCTTTTGCTCATCGTTTATATCCTCTAGTCTCTAGACATGTAAATCTGTCAGTGTTAAAAAACCTGATCAATTTTGATAGTTTTGCCTTGTCGGTCATTCTTCATTCTCCTTACTGAACTCTGAAAGTTTCCCAACCTAGCCAGAACCAAGAGTCGACATCTGGGTAGCGGGTGTGGATGTAGTCATCTGCTTTTTCTTCTGAATCGAAGACTGCAGCAATTCTACTTTCTTCATGTTCCTTGTGTTCAAAGACAACATAGACGATCATTCTTTTTTCTTCCTTGACTTTGTGCCCTACCATTTTGTTGTTCACCCCATTATCATAAATTTCGTGGCCGCAATACCTTCATCTGCTACAGAGTCATCAGACTTTTAAGCCTTTTTAAATGTTCTGACAACAGTGACAATCTCTTTTTCTTCTACGAGATCAAGAAAATAAGCATAAGGAATCCAATCAACCTGAGAGGGGTATCCATGCTTGCCGCCGCCGAACCAATAAGTCCAACCAATATAACCTGTGAAGCCCTCAAAGTCCTCAAGATAAATTGCAACAGACTTTGTTTCATAGTGGCGAGAATAATCTGGACTAACATTGGTTTCCATCTCTCCTTGCCTCAATTCATTCCTTGCGTCATGAGAGTAATCTTCAATTAGCTCTTCATTTTGAAGCTCTTCTTCGGTGAGCCCTTCCGATGCAAGATGCTTGATGTAAGCCTCAAGAATTTCCGGTGCTGTTTTAGTCATTTTCTGTGATCCTCTCTCAATCCATAAAGTTCATAAATCATTTGTTATACAGCCTTATCAAACTTTGCCTTTAGCCGCTCAAACTCGGCTTTTTCTTTCGCAAGCTTCTTGGCCTTTCTTGCGGCTTTGACAGCTTCTTTTGCTGCCTCTTCTGCCTTTTTTGCATCCTCGATCATCTGCCGATGAGTATCGTAAATCTGCTTGTTTCCATTTTCAAACTGTCCATCGAAGCCTCCAAATTTACCGGAGTAAATTACTTCCTCTCCTCCATCAGCATACTCGCTAACTTCCTTGATGGATCCATCTGGAAATACTCTAATGCCATTCCAATAAAGATATTGGATAGTTAGAAATCGCTCTAAATCAACGTCTGTAAGATAATAAACGTTACTAGAGGTGTCAGAGCAGCCACTATATGTAGTCATGGTTACAACTACATTTAACCCCTCCTGCGGAGAAGAGCCTTCCGGCTTTAACTCGTATATAAGATTGTCCCAATAATCGTCATCGGACCAACCTTGAGGAGCTGCATAATCTGTTATGTTGGTTAAGCTCATTTTAAATTCCTTTAAACCCTTTTCCAATACTTAGATAAGCTTGGAAACTCTTCTTCTTCGTGGAGATCACATTCTGCTAGCGGTGTCGCCAAACGGAATTGTGAAGTTGATTGTTTCCATAGCTTACAGCCTTATTGTAACAAATAAGTGACAAACCTGCACACGAGAAACATATGTATTTATATGGAAGGTGAAAGTATGTTCGATTTAATACTAGGATCTCTTATCATCGGAGTTGTCTTAGCATTTTTTGCCTTTTCAAAGCTTGGAGCATTAGACTTTCTAATTGGAAAAAAAGAGCTTCCTCGACTTACTACCCTACAAGGTAGAGGCATTGGTCGTGCAGTCGACCATGCAACTGTCGACGAGCAGCATCCAAACCGTTCGGAATCACGTGCTCCCGCCAGTAAAGCCGACATACCTGAGTAAAGTAACCCTTAGAGCCTTCCGTTTCTGGATTGTACAGTGAGTAGAGCGGCTTGTAAGACCCAGCTTGGATTGCAAGATCAGTGGACTCCTTAACAACATCGACCATTCGATATGCCTCTTCACGAACTTCTTCCTGTAGTGTGAAGAGCATCTTGTCAAGACGATTATTCTTCAAGCAATTCATGATGTACTTGTAGGATAGCTTGGACTTGACCATCTCACCGATGTACGAGATGTACTTAAACTTGACAAGATATCCGTCGAAGTCCATGACCCAACCCTCATTGTTGAGTACACTACGATCATTGATTTCAGTAACCATGTCGTTGAGAGACACCATCGCTGCAGCAGGTCTAGTGAAGCATGTAAACTTCTTGTAAAGCGAATCAAGAATCTCATTGCTGTACCGATTTCCATCACTGTCGAAGACAGCGAGCAAGAACAAGTGAGACTTAAAATAGTCAACATGAACTCGAGTGTCTGGGTGAACCAGTTCAACAACAATTGACATAACACCGTTTGGTGCGGCGCTGCCGATGTCGATGAACGTGTCAAGATCAAACATTCCTGTTGCAAGCTCAGAGCTTGCAGTACCAAACTTACCACGAGTCGAAGCGCAGAGTTCCTCATTATAAACGAAGTATTCAATCATATGCCCGTCAGCCTTTTCACGAGCGAGAAACTTTGTATCTGCACCAAACTTTTCGCCGAGACCTTCAACAGAACACTCATAGAGCTCATTGTAATTGAAGAACTTCTCGAATCCACGTGATACCATCTTAGGTTCACCATCGTAAGAAACGATTAGACCACGAAGCTGTCGTAGGATAGACGTCCAACCACCTTCAATCTCGTGAAGAAAGTTGTGTGCCTGCCCAGTGTAGTTGAGCAGCATGAGCTTACGCTCTTCGTCGAAGTCGATACCGATGAGAGCACCAGGGTTATCCATCCCCTTACCTTCAAGCTGGAGCAGACGAGTCAGTTCTTCAACGTTGTTGCGCTTGAAGTCAGCCCACTTCTCCTTTTTGTCGGCGTTGGAACGAATGTCGGACGTGATAAGCGTGACAAGGTCACGAATGTTTGGATGCAAAAAGCACCTCCTTGTTTATGTGTATATCTTAATACGAGTTTTAAGAGTTTGCACTCATAAGATTTTTAAACTGCTCAACTGTATAACCATGCATCAACTTAGATTGTCTTTTTTCGTTGTAAGTTGTAAATGGAAGACCATATCCGTTAACAGGCAGAAGTCTTATCTGAATGAGCTTCGTGCAAAAAGCATCACACGTCTCCGGGTAGATCCTCTTTGTTGGCAAATGATCCTTTGTGAGAAAATCGACGAGATCTGCTTTCGATGTTTTTTCATATTCGTCATATCGAAAGACTACAATTTTACATTCCAGATCATCCCAATAGATATGTACAGTATTTCTGTTTACATCATAGCCATAAAGAATCGTAAAACAGTCAGTTTTAGGACAAAGTTCATTAATCGTTTCAAAGAAGTCGCCTATCTCCAGAAGAAAACGATCTTCAACATTTAGATTTGTAATGTAATCATATTCTTTCTTATTCATGACTCAAATTTCTCTCATGGGGAGTTCCCGCTCGCCAGGCGTGTAGTTCTTACGTGGGGCATATTAGTTATTCTCGTGGCAAGTGGTGTCGTTGATTACTCCGTAACCGTGAATGCACTTTACAGTAATAGACCTTTGTTGCCCATCACAAGACATTTGCACTTCGGTCTGTGACCCCGTTTTTTGGTTATTACCAGAATTGTAGCGATGGTTCAAAGCTTTATAGTCTGTGCATTCAGGATGTGCTCTTTCCGCGTACTCAACAGCAGTATCTTTAGACACACAGCCAATAAGTAGCAAGACAGAAAAGATAAAAAAGTTCTTCATTATTCACCTTATAGATTTATTCTAATACGAGTTTTGAGAGCTTGCACTCAGCTTCTGAGCAATGAGCTTCAATCGCTTGGGAAGTAAGTCGGAAAGATCTGTTACTGAAACCCAACGCCATTCATCATGCTCGGGCTTACCCAGATCAGGATTGATCGGAAGGTAGGGTTCCTTGTCATAGTTTTCCAGAACAGCGTAGAAATACGTCGCAGTCTTCTGTCTTTTGCCGCTTCCGTAAGTCACAGACTCGGGTGTATTGAGAAGACTTCCGATCATTCGAATGTCATCTGGTGTGTACCCAGTTTCCTCTTCGAGCTCTCGAAGCGAAGCTTCCTGATGAGTTTCACCGGGATCGAGCTGACCCTTTGGAAAATCCCAGTTTGCGTAAGCTCTAAGGCAGAGAACTTTCGGCGGGTCTTGCATTACATCAAGAAGAATTATTCCTGCTGACTGCTTCACGCCGCTTCCTCGTCCCACTGAGCTGCTTCTTCCATAGACATATCAGTCTCAATCTCTTCGATTGAACGATCGCCCCATGCATCCTCACCGGCATTGTGGAAAACATCCGATGCGACATTGCAGATCATCGCTCGAATACCTCCAGCTGCAAAAAGAAACTCATAGTTTTCTCGAGCGTGAGCTGCGGTTGTAGCAAAGACACCAGACTGTCCTGAGAGAATGTAGTACTCTAGGCCTCTCGGAATATTAGACCAACCGATTGCAGACCTGTAATCAATATTTACGTGCGCTTCTCGTCCCCAACCGCAACACTTGTAGGTGCCAGCCGGCATGTCATCTGCAAATGGGTTGTTACCATCGCGCTCGACTTCAAATGCATAGGGCATTCGTCCAAGCTCATTGTTTGCGGCGTCAATAGCATAGTACACACCGTTCTTGATATAGTCACTCATTTCTTTTCTCCTTCGAAATGATTATACATTCATAGATAGTTTTAAAGTTTAACAGAGATTAACGCAGAGCGCCTAAGATAGGCTCTGCCTGCTATCTAGATCATAAAGATATTCTTCTGGTACATAGTCGGCTTTTCCAGTAGCCCAGTCTTTATTGAAAAGGACTTGATAAAAAACTTTTCCATCTTCCGCAGGATATACACTTACAATAGTTCCGCGGTTTCCTCTTGAATCAACAACATCTTGCTTAATCGAGTACTTCATTTTCCTCTCCTATTATTTTAGCTCATTATGAGATTATTTGCACTCACTTCATCTTTAAGATTTCCATAACAAGTTCGGCAAGGTCTTCTCTGTCTTCATAGATTAATGTGTAATATGCATTTAACAATGCAGACTCAGAAGGACCAATTTGAATGCCTGATGCAACTAATGCGTCAATGTCTGAGTCTGTTGAAGAATAATAAGGCTCTGACTCAATTTCACCAATTACCTCCATAATTTCATCAATTTGACGCCAAAGACTGTCGAGTTCAATCTTTTCTTTTTTTTGTTCTAAAGACTTTTTATAATCGCTAAGGGAAACTACTTCGCACATTGATATTCTCCAGATTCGTTGCTATTATAACTATTTCGATCGTACCAATTTTTCCAGCACCAAAAAATTGCAGACTTCTCTGGCTTAGTAATATGCCCCTGTTGAACATATCCTTCAAGGAGGTCGCCTACTTTTTCAGAAAACTCTAGAATGTTTGAAGTGACTGCCTGATATCCTCTGACGTGTGCTGAAACTTCTTGAGGCTGAGTGAGATACAGACACATTCGTGTCGGGTCAGATGCTACTACTGCTTTAACCTTGTGATAGTCAAGATAGTCTACAAGATCTTCAAAATCATCTTGAACAATGTGTTCAAGCTCGTGCCTGACGGCATTGTAAATCTCTTCAACAACAAACTCGTCGAATGAGTTTTTCAGAAAAACATTTAAATGCATCCCTACAGGTGAACCATCAAGAGGACAATTGTCAGCTGACACAGATGAAATTGAGTCTTCAAATACAGCGACTGTAATTGTCACTTCTTCACATTCTTCATTAAGCGAAATCATTGACCTGGGAAGATAATACCCTAACCAGAGAAACTTTTTGACTTTATCAGTCAAACTTTTGTTAAAGCGTAGCTCCTCAATAAACCAGTCGTCGTCTTCAGAAATAAAATAGTCACTGCTTTTAATCTGTTCGACGATTTGTTCGCTAACACTCATACTAAAATCGTTAAGTTCTTTGAGTATTGCCAGGTTGTTCATTTTTACCTCGTGTGTTTATCTTAACACATAAGATGATACTACGCACGCTACTCTGTATCTGGGGACCAAACTTCTTGAGACCCCTTTGTTAGACAGAAAAGATAGTCGCCGTCAACACCAGCGACTTCCGAACCCGGGCATTGCATATCAACTGCACTTTTCCAAGCTTCCTTTCTATTAAAAGAAGCATTAAAGACAACTGATCTGGAAAACTCTCCGGTTTCTGCATTTTGAAAGATTGCTGTGTAAGTCATCGCATTGGATCCTGTTCTGGGCGGTTGTCAAAATAAAATCGCAAGATTTCTCTGAGTGGGATAGAATATACTTCGCTAGGGTCAGTTGCGTCAAAGTGTGAACCAGGACCGTCTGTGTAATCCCAAGATCTGTTTTGAATTTCAATTACCTCTTCTGCACCTGTTCTAGAAAGATAACTAATTTCACAATCTAATGCATCATCAAAAACCGAGCCATCACTCAGTACAACGAATGGCCCTGCTTCAACTTCTAGATCGATTTCCATTTGTAACTTGTCTCCTATGTTTATTATTTTATACTTTACTTTTTGCTTTTACACTCAAGAATAAATATCTTTTTCAAAAGATTGAGCATCAGTCCAGTTGTGTGTTTTAGGGTAGCCTAGCTCTTTCATCTTTAGCCAAAACTTTCGTCCATGACCTTTCTCATTATGAAACTCATATGCCCATACATGACACATCTCATGAATCATGACTTTTCTCAAAAATCTTGGCGTCCATCTATGAGATTTTTTAATTTCAATTCGTGTAGGTCGCATTCTTCCACCTGCTTCAAGAAGATAAAATGCCTTGCCCAGTGTTTTTCTAAGTCGACCGTTCATCTTGACTTCAATATGAGGAAGCTCACCATTGAAGCTTTCTTCATTCAACTCAGCATAAAGTGCCTTGATAGAATTGACCGGTCTATTATCTTCTGAAAAGACAACTTCGTTTCTATACATCTGTCGCTTTGCTTCTTCAAGCATTGCTTTACGAGCTTTCTTTTTAGAGATAGAAAACATACTTCACCTTCCGTTGTGGGTATATTATAAACTCTTTTTTGTATGCTTGCACGCGCACACGCGTGCGCAAGACATCTTGTGCTAAATCATTTCCGGACTATAAGAAAACTTAATTGTTCTAATTCCATTACAGTTTTCTCTGATTTGTTTTTCAATCACATGCTCAAATTGATTCATGTCTCTAATATCTAGATAACTATTTGTAACTTCTGATGAAAGCTTTATTTTTTTCACCGAAGATTCTTGAAGAATGTCGCATTTAGAAATTACAAGATGCGTCGTTCCTGTCATATTAACTGCACGAACTAATCTGTCAAGGTTTAACCAGTCAACAGCGCGCTTTCTTCCTGTAGTGACTCCAAACTCTTTCCCAAGTTCTTGCAGAAAAGACAAGTGAAAGTCTTCTGAAAGGTGATCGGGAAACTCAGGGTCTTTCCCAGATCTTGTATCATATGCTTTTGCGCAACCCCAGATTTTTCTAATCTTCTGGGGTGGAAACCCTAAACTGCATGCTGCGTAAGGAAGGGTATTAGAGGAAGTAACATAAGGGTAGTTCCCCCAGTCAATGTCAAGCCAGATTCCTTGTGCGCCTTCACAAAGTATTTTTGCACCAAGACTTCTTGGTGAAGATTCAAATTTTTCATTCCACAACAGATCAGAAGACAGCACATTGCATGCTCTTTTGCCCCATCTATTCGCCTTGTCTGAATAAGCAGGACCAATACCTGAAGATGTGGTGCCTAATCTTTCAGAGTACCCACCAGAATCTTCATTTTTGTGTGCATCGGTGACAATGTGCGTTCTAGGCGACACTTTTACAAGTGATGTGTCAAACCCAGCATCTTTTAGATATTCAAGTTCTTTAAAAAAAGATTCTACGTGTAAGACGCATCCCGGACCAATAACTGATTTGACTCCATGAAAAATCCCTGCAGGAACAATGTGGGTCTTGTACTTCTTACCATCTACATAAATAGTGTGACCAGCATTTGAACCACCTGCCCACCTGCAAACATAGTCATAGTCTTCAATGTCTACTAGACGAGAAGTGACTTTTCCTTTTCCTTCGTCGCCCCAAGCGAGACCGCAAACAACATCGACAAAATCAACCCCACTCATCGACATTCCTCTTGGCAAATTCTTGGATATCGCCTGCTCCTACCATCGTATCAACAACTTGATTTTTATAGATTGCTAGAAAAGTTGGCAGTCCACGAACATTGTACTCGCCGGCGATATTATTGCAACCACTACTGCCTGCCTCATAATTAGTAAACTTAACTGTTTTAGAACTAAAATCTTCAGAAGCTTTATCGTACTTAGGCGACATCATTTTACATGGGCCACACCAACTTGCCCAGAAATCAACAAAAACAAGACCGTCAAAGTCGATGACTTCTTTATGAAAGTTATTGTCATTTACATTAATCATTTATACTCCACAGCATGGCCTTCATTAAGAAGCCACTGATTTAAAGATTCTTCTACATCTGGCTCGTATATCTCTGCAAGCCATCGTCCATATTTTCCTTTCTTGTCTTTTGTAGTTTTGACTACAACCCACTTGTTAGAGATTCTTGATCTGACAATGTCTCTAACTTTTAACCCCTCAGGACGTGATTCTCCACGAACTTCAGGCGTATTTATTCCTATAAGACGAAGTTTCTGGTTTCGCATAATCATATTAAAGCCTAAATCGATGTCACAAGTAATAGTGTCGCCGTCATAGACTTTTCTAACAAATGCTCTATATTCATACATATGTTGCGTTCCAAAGCATTGAAACAAACCACACTATACTAAGAATTGCAACAGTAATTCCTACATACTCCATAGGATCTTTGTTCATTTCTTTTCCTGTAAATTATTAAAACGTTCAAGTTCACATGCAATCTTTTCCAAAGCCTTAATCAGCCGGGGAAGTTGTCCGTCAAAAAAAGACCTCCCCATGATTGTTTGAAAGAATTTTGGTCCCATGTGTAACTCCTTAAAAGTGGCGGAGAAGGTGAGATTCGAACTCACGGTAGGCGTTAACCTACGCCGGTTTTCAAGACCGGTACCTTAAACCACTCGGTCACTTCTCCATAGAGTGGAGCCGCTTAACAGATTTGAACTGTTGACCTACGGTTTACAAAACCGTTGCTCTGCCAACTGAGCTAAAGCGGCATAATTACTCTTAAAGACAGCCCATAATTCTTGAATCAATCGTGTATTGATTAGAATCATTCGTCGCTTTAATCCATTTCATTGCTGCAGACCTGCCTTCTTTTTGCGTCTTGTACTTTTCGTCTGACCCTGTAAAAAAAGTAGGACCGACTGGCTTTTTGTTCTTATCTAAGATTTGAATTACGTACATGTGTTTCCTCACTCTTATATTATAGCAAAACTCTTAAATGTTTACACTCAAAAGATTATCCAAAACGAACTCTCCATTCATCAAAAGTCATAGACAGGGGTTCACGATAAGGCAGAATTGAAAAACTGTGATATGGGCCTGGCTTTTGCTCAATGTGGTTCAATGCTTTTTGAGCATCTTCTTTGGTGTCAAAGATTATTTCAGTGTAGTGTTCATCACCCGATACAGATGTCATTGAAAATGTTAGTGTATATTTCATTCTTCGTTCTCCAATTGATCTAATTCATTTGCTTCAAACTCTTTGATCGACAGCCACCACTCTCCGCATTCTGTATTATTAACGTAATGAGAATGTTTGTCGAACACCGCCTCCGGCATCTCCCATTCGTCGTTGTGGTTTACGCACCACTTTTTTACTCCTTTTTGAGCTAATTCAAGAGAAGTAAAAACCCCTAAACTCTCACCTCCGCCCAACCATTCAGACATAACAATGTACAATTTCATTCTTCGTTCTCCTCTGTAGTAAACTCATGAAAATCTCCCGCAGTCGTGGGCTGTGGAAATCTACTCCGACAATCTCCAGTCTCCGGGGACCGCACAGCCGACGTACAGACAACCGTAGGAACGACCCGCAGCGTTGGTGTGCATCCCGACCGGAACACCGGGGACGAGCAGGACGCAACCTCCGTCCCCGCAGGTATACGGGTTCTGCTTCATGACTTCTTCTCCAGAAGGGTAGTTACCGTCTGCCGAAGGTCACGAACCGCCTGTCGGAACCGATGGGTGGAGTCCGAAACGACCTCCAGTTCCCCCTCCGTGTAGGTCGTGGCTCCGCTCTCCGGGTACACGGTCATCTTGACCCCTGCCATCGGGTGTCCGTCTGGGACGATGATGGTCGTGGTGTCGGAGGGATTCACTTCTTCTCCGTCTGCCACAATACGAACACGGGGTCGGGCAGCACTTGGATGAAGTCGGGCGGAACCAGATCACTCACCACGACGCGGATTTCGAAGTAGGAGGTCGCCGGGACGAGGTTGCTGCCCTGACCCGCAAAGGCAGCCTTCTTCCGGGCCTCGTTGAGCGTGCGTTCCCCTTCCGGGGTGTCGGGATCGACACCCGATTCCCGCATCAGAGCCTTGTAGCGTTCCGTCCCGCACAGGACGTACTGCGGCGGGGTCGCCTTCTCCTTGAGTTCAGCGATAGCCGCAAGCATTTCATCGAGACTCACGGCTTCTTCTCCGTCTGCCACAGGGCATCCGTCACGGCGTTCTGGATCGCCTGCTTCACCGTGGGCGACTCACGGGTCCACGACGACATCGCGTTCTTCACGGCGTCGTTGATGGCCGTGCCGAGGTGACGGCGTACCGACTCCTTGATCTCGCGGTCCAGATAGCCGCTGGTCACGAGGGTCGAGATTTCTGCCTCGACCTGCTTCTGGATCTCACCCTGATGATCTACGAGGGCGTGGACGACCGAATGCCGCATCGACTCCACGTCGAGTTGCAGTCGGACCATGTTGAGGGGTTGGTTGCTCATGTGTGCTCCTTTCCGTCGATGTATGACTCCACAGAGTCAAGGAAGCGGTTGTCTTCCTGTACGATGATTTCTCCCAGAACACTCACAGGCCGGGTGAGTCGCTTGCCGCAGTTCGGGCAGTCATCGGGAATGCGCTTGACCTTCCCCTCCCCACAGTGCTTGCACAGCCAATCCGGCCAGCCAGCGTAGCGCCGACCTTCTCGGGCCACGGTGGGGAACGGGTTGCTCATGTGTGCTCCTCACGGCTCCTTTGGAGCCGCATGTGCAGCAGGTTGTGGAGCAGGTTCTCCCGCGAGCGTTCGGACAGGTTCTCCTCTCGGATCATCCTCTCCGTCTCGGGTCCGAGATCATCGAGTCGGGCCATTCGGTGGCAGAGCAGGGAGTCCCAAGTCTCCGGGGAGTCGATGCGCTCCAGCAGGTCTTTGCGCTCCCAAGGGGCGAACACCGTCCCCATGATCTCAGCGATCACGGTCTTGCGGTCGTTGCCCCGCTCGCCAGCCCGGTAGACCTCTCCGTCCACGTTGACTTCAGGGATACGGGACTCGCAATCGAAATGGGTGAGTCGAGCGTCGATCTCACCCTTGGCGTTCTTCGGACAGTACCACTCCGACCAGTCCTGCTCTCCATCGTTCACCCGGAACTCATTCACTCGCTTTCCATCCTTGGAGGTCCAGACCATCTTTCCGCGCTTCTCGCGCAGCATCTTCATGCGCCAGTCCATGAAGCGTCTTTCCCAAGCGTGGCGGGCACCCCCGGCGGCTACGCAGTTGGCCAAAGTCAGGGGCTCACGGTCGGGGTGTATGGTCCGGTCGAGGTAGTCATCAGCCCACGCCTTGCGGAGCATCCACGTCGTGCTCGACTGCACCATGAAGCCCCGAGTCATGGCCGTTTCCACGAGGTTCTGGGGCTCGGAGGGGCGTCCGAGGGGCAGGCTCAACTGCTTGCTGGGGCACTTCATCACTCACCCCCTTCGTGGGCTACGAGCAGTGCCCGCACCCGGTCCAGTTCTTCCTCGGTGTGCGCGACACCGCCCGAGTTGAGACGCAGGTAGAACTTCAGCCGCTCCTCACGGGGCCAGTCTCCGTACACGACGCGGCTCGACAGACGAAGACTCGTCCGGTCCACCTCGTTGAAGTCCCTGTACCAGAGTTCCTGCCACTGGCCTTCGTGGTAGACCTCGCCGGGGATCTCTCCGTAGATGAACGCCGCGATGGCCCGAAGACGCTGTTGGCCGTCGATTACTTCCTCGGTGAGATCAGCGTAGGTCTCGTCACGCTGGACGTACATCGACTGCTGCCGACCACCCTCCAGACAGTGACCAATGAACCGACGCTGCCGCTGTTCGTCCCATACCGGACCACGCTGGTAGTCCGGGTTGAGGTTCATCGGGTTCGGCTCACCCTGACGGTCCCGACCCTCACGGACGTACAGCGCCAAACTGCGCCAGTCGATGTCCACGCCAGTGTCGGGGAGACCGTAGCCGATGGAGCGGAGGCCCACGCCTTTGCCGACCTCGCAGGTGCGCCCCGTGGAGAGCACGTCCTTCACGAAGGCCCCCACGTCGCCGTAGGGCATTTCCTTCTCCTCAGTCTGACCAAGGGGAGTCTCGCTGCCCTCACGACGGAAACGCACCCGCACACAGTGCTTCGAGAGTCGGCTCTCAATGCGGGGCAACTCGACCCGAGCATGGCCGTAGAACCATGATGCGCATCGCTGGTTCGTGTAGTGCTGCACGCCCGTTGCGGCGTCGATCTCGTCATAGAGTCCCATCACTCCCATCACGCACCCCCTTCGGTGATCCCACAAGCCTCGGCCAGCACCTTCGCCGCTTGCTCCCATGCCTCGGCATGGACAGCAGCATTAGCAGCAGCAGCAGCAGCATTAGCAGCACGATCAGCAGCAGCATTAGCAGCAGCATGAGCAGCACGACCAGCAGCAGCCCAATCAGCAGAATCAACAGCACGACCAGCAGCACGACCAGCAGCATGAGCAGCACGACTACCTCGCCAACCGGAAGCCTCAGCAGCAGCAAGGGCAGCAGAAGCAGCCGTCTTCTCGTCTACGATCTCAGGAAGACCGCGAAGCCGCTCGGCCTCGGACCCCAATCCCGCTGACTCAAGAGCCGTAGGAGCAAAGAGCCTTACGGCTCTGTCGGCGAAGAAGAAGGCCCGCTTCTGCTCGACTTCGGGGGTCGAGCGGGTTCCAACCAACTTCTCAGCGAGTGGGGCGAGGTGCTTCGCCCGGAGGGCATCACCTTGCTCCCCTCTCCCCATCCGGTCGTTGAGGACACGCCCGACGGCCGAGATTACGGGGCAAGCGCACTCGGGTTGATCCGAGTGTCCCTCCCCGGCGAGGAAGGCGACGGCTTCCATGAGGCACATCCCGTGGTCGCGGGATTCGTGAGCCCCGTAAGTCAAGTTCAAGGTTTCCATGATCTCTGTGGTCCCTTGGGTGTAGGTCATCGGTCAATCCTGATGGATGGGATCATGGACGGGCTCTCCCGCCCGGTAGGACAGGTAGACGATTATATTGCTCTGCGTCAGCGCCCCCCACGAACAATACCGCAAGGATAGGTCGGAGGTATGAGAATATGTTTTATTACACTGGACACAAGTAGCTTGTTTTTTACTCATTTTTCGTTCTCCTGTTATCAAGTTGGATCAATAAGCCAAAGGGGGCAAGTAATTTTCTTGCCTTCTTTAAAATCGCTTCTTTTTTGAACGTCTACCCAGCCTTCAGGAGTTTCAACAGAACATGTTCTATCATCACACTGGTCAATGACACACTTTGGTTCACTCGGTGTGTCGTATGCCATTGCAATCGGGCATGCTGTCAAGGGCAGGCAAAACATTGGCAAAACTATACTTTTCATTTTTCTCTCTTCAATAGGGGCTTTCTGTGAGGCTCATCTTGGACCATTTACCGTTCCAGTCTGTGTACCTTACACGGGTAATACCGCTTTTGTATAGGTGAGTTTGGCAAAAACGACACGGCTTTGCCATCGTTGGCGTTCCGTCTTTTAAAAATCTTATAACGTAGACTACTTCACCTTTTTTAAACTTAACACGGTCACAAAGTATCATTTCTGCATGACCACAGCTTGCTGTCAGCTTATATCCTTCCCTGTAGACTCTAAAGAATTTAGGTGAGGACTTTGACTGATTTGTAGCTGCAATTATTGAATTGCCATGCTTGACAAAAGCGACAACGTAATAAGGCGTTGTTCCTTGCTTAGGAGCAATCTTAGAAACGGTCTTGTACTAGACGCACCATATTCATAGCTACCTTCATGTTATTATTATTTTATTACTTTCTTTTTAAGGATGCACACAAAAGCTATGCAGACCAATCAAAGTTAATTTTTTTTGATGCATGTGCAATGCAAAATTTGTGTGCTTTCCAAAAATCAAACGATTGAACATGATCGACACGATACAACCCATCACAGTCACCGTCTTTGAAGACGTGGTTGTTTTCAATAGCACTCGACCTTGCTGCTTCATATACATCGTCTTGAAACCATTCGATATCTAAATAAGCCCAACCGTCTTTTTTGGTCACTTTATCTGTAATTAAACCTAGTCTTAGGGTACCTCCCCAAACTTGGCTAACTAAAGAATTAATCTCCATCGCACACTCCGTAAATACTTTCATAGTCGTCAGTAATTTCACTGTGATTCATGATAAGATTTTCTAACACCACAGATGTCATGGGCGTATTAATTGCGCCCAGCGGTGCTGTATCTACTTGATTACTTGGGGCAAGAATCGCAAAAAACGAAACAACTGTTCCAAGCGCAAGCAAAATTGAAAACACTTTTATAAGATTGTTAAACATTGCATTTCTCCTGTTAACGATATATATGCAGTGAACGATCCATGTTCTTGGAGAACATGGATCGTTTTATATTAAATACCTGCTGCAGAGATTCTTGCAACTTCCTGGAACCCAGTCTTTCGAAGATTTAGGAAAACAATGTGACCGCAGCCACCAAATCGATTTTTCTGCGTTTCAAGTACACGACACCCACGGAGGTCCTCATCCTTCTCCTCAACAGAGAGGTGAATGTGCGAATCAACCATGTGCTTAAGCTTGTTTGACCCAGCCATCTTACCGTCTTTTGTAACCTGTCCGATCACAAGAATATTAACCGCATGCTCTTTTGCATAATTGGTAATCATTTGCAATGATCGCTCGCAAGTTGCAGAAGTAATACGTCCACTCTTAAAGTATCCGTCGTTCATGCACTGCAAAGAGTCAACAATTAGAAAGAAAGGACGATCAGGGTTCTGTTCACGAACCTTGTCGCAGCCCTTAAGCAATGTTGCAACATTATCCAGCCCACCAACCATGAAAGAATTTCGTAGTCGAAGTCGATCAGAAGTCATCTTTACCTGGTGAAGTGACTCTTCAGCTGTATTGAAGACAACTTGTGCTCCATGACCTTGCAAAGAATTTGCAAGCGAGAGCATCATAGTAGTCTTTCCGCAGCCTGGAGTGCCAGTAAACAAAGTTACCATGGAAGGAGTAAAACCTTCGCCACCAATTACAGCATCAAAATATTCAAGACCAGTTGGAATTCGCTTCTTTAGAACATCCGGAACCTTGACGTCCTGGATTGAAGTTCCAAACGGAATGTCATCGATTGTAACATTGATTTTCATATTTGCTCCTTACGTTAGCTTCTTTATTATACATTAATTAGGTTACTTATACACACAGTGTGAATTTACTTTAAACTTTCGAGAATAAATGTGTAACTGTCGGGAGAGTCTTCCCAGTACGTAATTCGATCTTTCAGCTTAATCATCTTCTTTGATACACGAGACGTTTCAGACTCAATTAACTTTTTAATTCTTGCACGTTGTCTTTCTGTTCTCGCAGGTCTGTCAGAAAGTTCTGTCATTCGAGTTTTGAATTTTTCAGTTACATCTTCAATTTCTTCATTGAGTGATTTAACATAGATGTCGTTTCGAAGAATATACTCTCCAAATAGCGGGGTGCACTTTTTCATACCTTTTGTCTTATTCATTCTTGACTTTCCTCTAGAGCCGCTAGCGGGAGGAAAAAAGTCATCAGGGGTAAGCCCTTCGAAAAACAAGAAAGCAAACTTCTCAAAATTTTCATCTGCCAGAATATAGACATAATCAAGCTTTCTCTTTTTTGAGATAGTATCCCAGTCAGTTCTAAAATCATAAGTAACAGAGCTACCGCTTCTCGAGCCACTTGTTAGCTTGCACTCTAGCTCAGCACTAATTTCGCCAATAACAATATCAGGCTTTCCGGGAGCCCCGTCCGAAGAAACACCACCAAACTTTTCAGATAGAATCCTTGCTGTTTCTGCTTCTTGTGACATTGAAACAAGGGCATTTCTTCGACCAAGATTTTCATGAAAATCATATTCCCAATTACGATATACAGACTTTAGATCAGACTCGAATCCTTTCATTCTTAAAAGGATTCGAGCAGCATCATTTTTTGAAATGTAATTCATGCAACCTCATATAAGATTTATATTAACCTACTTTTTATGCCTAAGCACTCTTCATTTTATTTATTCTCTATTATCATTTCTAATAATTGAGTCTATATACCCAGTCGGAACTTTATAAATCATGACATGTTTGTGCTTAAGTCGCATAGGAATATTAGACCAGAGATTTGTTGAGAGATTTGTGTCTTCCATTTCAACAAAAATACTAAGCACATTGCCTGCTTCTTTTACATGAAAGGCATTTTCCCAATGTTCAACAAGAATGTCAGTGAGCTCAACAATCTCAGCCGACCTCACTAGAATCTCTCAAGAAGTACTTCTACTTGCTGCTCAACTTCTGCATCTTCCATGTCTGTAAGTTTTTGCTTAATCTTTGCAATTCGAAGTGCATATTTAAATGCCTTGACATCAAGCTGATCTTTGTATTCTGCAAAAAGCTGCTTCTGGTATTCTTTTAGTTCTTCTTTTTCAGACTCAAGCTGTTTGACTTTTACGATAAACTCTTTTAAAACTTCTGTATTTGCCATTTTACCTATCCTCCGGTTTCTTAAATGGTGTGCTAAGTGCCTCATAAAGGTCCTCTTCACTTTTAAATTCTACAACATTACCCGTAGATTTACATTTAAGACCATACTGGGAGAGTGAGTAGCCCATCTTTGTTGCCTTGCGACGGAGTGATACGTTATGATACGCACTGCCTGTCCACATCTGCTTAAATGTGCCGTAATTGTTTGTTGTGGCAACATAAAACTCTGTCTGGACTCCGCGAAACAAACCGGTCTTAGCAGGCTTTCCGCTCTTTTGGTACCCAAACATACGGACAAAGAACTCATTAAGCCTATCTGCTAGTTCAGAATCTTGAGCTGGCACAACAACAATGTCTAGATCTCCGCAAGTCGGCTTTAGACGTCTTGCGCTCCCGCACAAAATAACGCTCTCTACAGTCGGCATCTGGTCTACAATCTCAGAATATAGACTCAGTGCTGTTTCTCTACTAATACGTTTTCCGCCATGAGCTTTACCACCCATAATAACCTCCTTGGTGAGATTATTTTAAATTGCATTAATGTAATATGCACTCATGTCAATATTGTGGAGGACCCATAAATCCGTATTTATCAAGAAGCTGCTTAGAACCAATATACTTATTAGAAATTGCAACAGCGACAGGGCTTATAGAGTTTTTATCAAACTTATTTAAGTCACCAAACTCTTTTGCTAGCTCTCTAAACAGTGTCATTAGAACTTTTTCTTTCTTAGGCTCTGTTATAGAATTGTCAGAGACATCCATGTACTGTTTTGATACAAAATGAATTTGAAATCTTTCTCCACCTATTTCAACATAAAAGATGGGACCTTCTTCTGAGTATTGCTTAAAATAATTATAGTCAGTCATTGCTCCTGTACACCATTCGCATTTTTCTTCAGGGGTGTTTCTACAGAGCCTGTTGGCACCTGCTCTATTTAAAATCTGAGCCACTACAATGCCTTCAGCGTCAGGCTTAGTATAATATTGTGTTTGTGGGTTGATTTTTAATTCATTGCTATCATTGCCAAACAAAGACCCTCTAAAGAATTTTATTCCTTTTTTCGTAGCATCAAAATTAATGATGTCATCATTTTGATTTCGTAGTCTTTCCATTTCTGCTTCAATTTTTTCACCCATTGAATTTATAAATTTGGCAATTTCGCTGTAACTACTAAAGTCATTTAATTGCCTTTTGTTTTCAGGAAAAACATGTCTGTATTGGAAAAAAAGTTCGATATCGTTAGGCCAAGCATAGTTGTCTAAAAGTTCTTCAACACCAAAAGTGTCATAAAAAGCAACATCTAATTCGCGACCGGTCACCGGGTAGTAGCCAGTAATTTCTTCAATAGATCTTCCCATTGCGTCTATGCAACAAAAAATTCTTGCTGTGATTGGGCTTTTGATTACTTGTGCGGTCGAAACGTCATATTGGGTACCTCGAGCGCCTGTAATAGACTTAAAGTCTTTATAAAGGCTTGCAGCTGTGTTGTTAGCAAAATCTTCTTTTGCTCTCTTCAACAACCAGCTAAGAATTTGTCCACGATTTATTTCCCTTGATTCTTCGTTTTCACCTTGTCCAATAACGTCATAAGGAATGGTATTCCCTAAGACTATAATCTTAGAAGTTAGCTTACTAAAAATCTTTTCTAGTGTCTTTATGGTCTTAAAAAGATTTGAGTCTTCTATAATGTCACTAATTTCATATGCGTCGATATTATGTACTTCATTGACATACTCGAGTACTTGCAGCACTGGTGCTGGTGGGTCATCAGGCCAGTCCACTTTCTCATTAATTGCTTTCCACATGTATGACTTGTAGAGTTTTAGAATCTTTTTAGGTGCGCCCTTTTTTACTTCTTCATAAGACATGCCCTCAACTAAAAGATGTTCTACTAACAGACTTAGATTTCTTCTACTAATTCTCATGTAGATAAATATGGCTTTCTAGATGAATTTTTTCAGATCACGCAGATCTTTCTTGTAAAAATCTTTTGGCGTAGTCTTCTCGATCTTTTCACGTTCTTTCTTCAGACTAACAGCTCGCTTCTGTAGTTCTTCCCACTTCTCCTTTGTGAGAGAGTGAACGGACATGTCAAGCAGGTACCGATAAGACCCTTCGTGCTTTTGAATGTCAAGAGGCGGCAGATCTTTTTCAACGTCTGCTTTCTTTCTGTTGCGCAACTCTAGCTTTGCATCGATGATAGCCTTGATGAACTTGACACGATTGTTGATGACAAACAGATCACGATCGATCTTATTGAGCAGATACTCTTTGCGCTTGACGTAGTAACCTAGCCGGAAGTCCACGAAGTAAACGAGCAACTCTTCTGCAGTCTCAAAGATTTTAAGACCACCTTCTTCATTTAGAGTTGTAATGTTTTCTGTTTGGCGCTCTTGAAGCTTGAGTGTGGATTCGAGCTTGTTTTTTGAAATAAGCGCTTTTAGTTTAACACGCTGAAACTTCACAGTGTACTTGACACGGTCTGACGACTCGTCATCGTATCCTGTAATAATTCCTTTCTCTTGAAGCTTGTCAAGGTGTGCTTCATATTTTTCGTATGTCCAGCTAGGTGGAATTTCATTTATGACAACAGTCGAAGTATTCTTTACGCTATAGTCACCATGAAAGATCCAACTGCGTGGTGTGTCAGGAACCGGTACGACGTTACCGTAAAATCCGTTAATCCATGGTTTGAGTCGTTTGATCTTTCTGTTCGACAGATGATCCAGACAAGCTTCAATGATGTCAGATGGGTTACGGTTCAAGATGTTGGTTGCAAAGCCTACAGCGATCCCTGAGCCTCCATTAAGCAGTACTGTGGGGACAATCGGGAGGAAGTACTTAGGTTCGATTTCTTGACCTTCTTCAAACTTTGGAGTTGTTAGCCCAAAGTCCATGTACAGGCGCCGAAAGTTGTCATTAAACTTTACACCAATATAACGAGGCGCGCCCGCAGCCGGAGATCTAAGTGAACCAAACTGTCCGACGCCTTGAAAAATAGGCATGGAGTTCTTGAATGTTTGCGTCATTCCGATAATGGTTCCGTCAAGAGAACCGTGATGGAAGAATGAGATTGCCGCTGCTTGTCCACCAAGCTGAAAGACCTTCATTGCTTTTTCTTTTCCGGTCTTCCAAAGCTTATGAGAGGCGTAAGCAATCTTGCGCTGACTTGGCTTAAAACCGTCTACTAGACTTGGGATGGCACGATTTTCGACAACGTACCTCGCGTATCCAAGATACTCAGTATCAAAAAAGTCTTGTGCTTTTCTTTTAACTGCGTTCATTTATTTTTCCTCGATAGATTCTGACTTTAATAGAGAATGAAAAGATGTATTAAGTTCTCGATAACCTTTTTCGCTCAAAATTAGCCAGTGATGTATGTTATTAATACGCTTTCTTCCAAAGTACATTCCGGTGTCGACAATATTGCCGTTCTGATCCACAACATGGACAATGTCGCCGTCTTCAAAGTGATCGGGCACCATGGTTATTGTTTGTCCTTGCTCAAAAGCTTTTTCTAAGTCAATCATATCAGTACCCGCAACTTTAGTAATGTTGTATGTGAAATCAAAATAGAAGATCGATGTTGATGGCATGCTCATTGGTTGAACTGAAATAATTTGTTGGGCTGTCAAACCTCTAGAGTTTTTGTTCATGACACCTTTTTTACAACTAAGTTTACTGTGCGCCGTGCTTCGATTTGATAATCTCCAAAGCGATACTGAAACCTATCAGTCACTTCTTCAGCAGAACACGACACAACGTTTGGGTGTTTATTGTACTGGGACTCAACAGACTTTTTTAATTCATCTGTCACACCAACTTCATGTAACTCTTTCGCAAACCTAAGAATGAGTTCTTCATATTTTTCTTTGTGCATTTTCATTCTTCGTTCTCCTTGAGTTTGAGAAGTTTTTTCCTTACTCTAATACAATCTTGATTTCGATGCGGAAAAGTCTCCCAAGTTGTCTGTTCATTGAACTCAATTCTTTCACAACAATTGTGGCAAACCGTATAAATTCCGTCTTCAAAACATATATTAGACAAAGAGTAGAGTCGAAAAACCTGATTCCAAAGGACTATCTTTTTCATTCTTCGTTCTCCTTATGTAGAATTTTTCTATACATCACATCAGTTCTCAGCACGTACTTCGTGCCGCCTGTTGCTTCACGAGCTTCATGTAGATAATTGTGTTGTGTCATGAAAGCAGCTAAACCTGTCTCAGGCTCGATCTCTCCATCAATAAAAGAAGTTTGGCCGCCTTCAAAGTCTTCGTTTAAATATACAAGCATTGTCACCCAACTTTGTTCAACAAGCGGAACCCTCTCAAAGCTGCCATCATAATGTGAGGCAAAGTACTGATCAGGACCTGAGTACCTGTATATCTTAAAACGCTCATTAAGACCAATGCACTCCCACCCAGAGTTATGCAATCTCGGGTCGTCTTTGATATATTGAAAGAGTTCAGATGCAAGCGCCGGGTTGTCAAAGATTACTCGGTCATTGTGACGATACTCAATTCTAAGAACTGGTCCAGCAGGTGTTGTGATTGTGGCTTTTTCAAAACCTAACCCTTCGGCATAATCAATCATGCTTTGACAAAAATCATTTGTTGCAAAGTTTTTAATTTCCCATCGAAGCGGTTTCATTCTTCGTTCTCCTTATCTCGGCACTTGCCGCAGATAGCGTAATCGTCATCAAACTCATTGTCGCTGAAAACAGAACTACAATAAAAGCATCTAGTGAAGTTTTCGTTTAGATAATCTTTTGGTATTCTAAGTGATTCAAAAAGATTCTTTACAAGGTAAGCGATGTCTTTATCTTCTTGCTCTTGCGAAAACTCGCGAGGCTTAACTTCTCTTGGGGCAATGTAGAAGTCTTCGTCAATTGAAAGTGGGTTGTACTTTTCTAAGTTGTCTAAACTGTATAGCCCAACAAAACCGTCACTAAACTCTACATACACCTGTGTTGGAGCAAGAGCCTCGCCACAAAGTTCTTCCATAATTTCGGTAACAGTTCCGCATTGCCCGATGTAGTCTTCACTTCTGGTCTCATTGTTCCAGCGAGCACGAAGTTTCACCTCGTAAGGAAGGACTATTACTAAATCACCGATTTTCATTCTTC
>Ga0209337_1000848_pt1 | contig 24232 bp, 40 predicted proteins | sample LinPmetageLP53_FD_184044 | JGI IMG/M metagenome (GOLD analysis project Ga0209337, IMG submission 184044) | Marine viral communities from the Pacific Ocean - LP-53 (SPAdes) (version 2) | ecosystem: Environmental > Aquatic > Marine > Oceanic | place: Pacific Ocean | collected 2010-02-08 | reverse complement strand
GCATTTGTATAAAAATAACCAGTAGCAGTTGTAGCACTAGCAGTTCCATCCACTTGAAATGTTCTGCTTGGCGTAGAATTTATACCAACTCGTTTATTAGTAGTATTAACAACAAAGACATCTCCACCATCATCATTCTTGCGTACTAATAAAGCTTCTGTGTTGGTTACATCAATTACCTGAGTACCTTGAACTATCTCATCAAAGCTAAGTGAACCTCCTCCATTTACTTGTAGGTCTCCTGTAATTGTAATATCACCATCTATTGTACCGCCATTACCAAAGTCCTCAGTAATAGATTTAACCATTGAACTTTGCATTTAAATCTCCACCGTTCTAACCGCTCCAGTAGTTGTACTGGTTGAGTTGTAGTTAAAATGAATATCGTTTCCTAAGCCTCTTGGCACTGTTAAGTAGACCATTGTATTTTTAGGAATTATCATATCATTACTAGCATTTACGCTTGTTTCAGCTACAGCAAAATTGAAATAAATCTCTACTGCACTATAAACGCCTAATGTACTTGTCATAGTCGCTAAAGATAAATGAATAGTATTTGCTACGTCTGCACTAGAACCAGCTGTACCAGCCGAATTTACGCTCCATATACCGCCTACTGTGGCGTTCAATGCTTCTTGTACACTTCTTTTATGTAGATTTGCCATATTATCTCCTAACTAGACTTTCTATATACTAAGGCAAAATCTCCACTAGCTACTGCTACTGAAGACCATTCTCCATATATCGTTTGACCTGCTAAAATTGTTACGCTAGAAAGTGTATCCCATATATCTGTATCTGATGATGTTGCGGTAATAACGCAATCTGTAGATAATGCTTGAATTGCACAATAAACGTGAGAATTAACTGTAGCGTTTGTGACGTAATCGTAGCCACCTCCACCAAGTCTGTTTAAGGCTTCTTGAGCCGAGTATTTATGTAAGTTTGATGTTGCCATTTTTCTCTTCCTCTCTAAGGTTAATGGTTACCATGAACGAGCCTGTTAATTACTACTTCTTTTTTATAGGCTTTTTCTTTGTTTTTGGCTTTATTTTAGCACTCTTAAGTAAAGATGCACCCTTTAGTAATTCATAGCCATTTTCGATTAGTTCCAGAGCTTCTTCTGCTACTCCAGTATGTCTATAATGCTTATCTTTCTTTAATATTATCATAATGTCCCTTTTGAATTATAGGGTGGCAATAAACACCACCCCAAATTCTTTTACTTAACTAGGTTTAAGGATTTAAAAGTTCAATTCCTTTAACGTGGTTAGAAGTAGTAATAACTCCACCATAAATGATGTCGGCTACCACTTTAGTGCCTAAGTAAGACACGTCATATTCACTCTGTACACGAATATCCTGTTGTACTGCTAAAGCAATACTAGACTTATGACATAAGTAACCAGCGTGAGTACCTGTTGAAGTTGCTGTAGCTATCAAACTAGAAGTAAAAACTGGGATTCCAAAAAGATTCCCTACTTGACCAGTATTCATAACTGAATTGTCAGCAAAACCAGTTGGAACAATATTCCCTAAAGCTCCAGATGTAGCAAAATTAGCTGGACTATTTGGTGCAGCTACAAATGCTTTGGAGTTCATAAGGTCTGCGTACATTAATGGATTAACAAAAAATGCACATTCGTCTTGCGGAATATCGTTAGACATTAAAGTACCTAAAGCGGTTTCAACGTCAGCGTTAGATAATGAATTATCTGAAGCTAGGGTTTGAGTAGTTCCTAAAGTTCTTAGAAGTGCTTCAACTTTAGTGTCTACAGCTTTAGCTAGTGCATACGCCATACTTTGAGCATACTTATCAAATAACTGTTCATTTGACTGTATCATTGCTATATCTTCAAACAACTTAGCGGCATACTTGTGTTGGTCTATTGCTAAATCTATATCTGTTTCTACATTAGCAGTAAAATCAACAGAAGTGTTTGCACTTTTGTCTGCAGTTGCAACTTCTTGCATAGTTGGTATGTGTAAAACATCTCCTCTTCCTTGAACCAAACTTGAATAGTCGTCAAAGAAAGGTTTTAAAATGAGTTGTTTCTCGAAATATCTGTAAACGCCATCCGACCATAGCTCAGGTACGAATACATCCACATCAGATTTCTGAGTAACATCTCCAGTAAATCCATAATAATTTGCCATTTATATTAGCCTCTTATCTTTTGTTTAAAGCATAGCCCTTAACTATGTCGCTCCATTTCGCCCTTCTTTCGGATTGGTTCATTTTAGTCCAGTCTTGATTCGTTGGATTAATTGAACGTGCAGGAGTTCCACTTGTTGCGGGTATACTATTAGTTTTATTAATTAATTTAGAATGTAAAGCTCTTAATTTTGACAATGGTAAGTCACCAAAAGCCTCTCTATCCTCTTCAGTTAAATCACCAAGAATCTTTTCACGTTGATTTGCTTCATCTGCTTGGAATTGCTCTACCATGGGCTCCATTTCTAGCAGTCTAGCTTGTCTTTCTTCTGCCAATGTTTGCCATTCGTTTTGCTCTTCCAGTTGCTTTTGCCTATCAGTTTCACGTTGCTTTTCAAGTTTAGCTAATCGTGCTTCAGAATCCTGTGCCCTTTTTCTATACTTTTTACTTTCCTGTACTAGCTGTCCATAGTCGGGTATATCCAAGTCAGCTTCTTGGCTTTGGGTAGCCACTTCTGTTGATGTATTTTTTTCCACCACTGGTCTTTCAACATAAGCCTTTGGCTGGGGTTCCACGTTCTGTGTTTGTTCTTCAGACATTCTGTCCTCTTCTTTTATTTAGTTTAATTTAATACGATAATTGCATTTTATAAAATAGGGGAAAGTAAAATATATTTTATACTTTGACTTCTAAGATTACTTTCTTTTTATTAAACTTTGTTATTTTCTTGTCAATAATTTCATTAATATAATCTTTAGCAAATTCCCAATTATTATCATTTAATCCATAGATATTTCTTTTTTTCTTTTTAAGTCTTGCTGGAGGGTTTGCGTTTCCTTGTACTTTTTCACCTTCTCTGTAATGTATTTCTACAGAATCTTTTGTGGCTCTCTTGGCAGATATTGAGCCAAGCATTTTCCCGCTAGCTCTTAAATTTGGTGGGTTTATTTGCCTACTTGACGAAACTCCTTTTGGTGTAGCTTTTCCTGCTTTCTTTTTTATTGCATAAGATTCTTTATATGGAGGAAACTTTTTTCCATTAGGGTCTTGGCTTATACCTTTGTCTGCATCTAATACTATCCTAGTAACTAGCTTACCGCCTAATTTTAGCCATTCACTTTTTTTATGTTTTATAACCTTTTCAGGTTTAAAGTTTTTCATTTTATTTCCCAGCTATGTCTACAGTTAAAGCCTCCACGTATTCCAAATGGAGTATCTGAAGAACTTGCCTCTGATTCTGTATAACCATCTTTAGGCTCATTATCTTTTGTAGATTGGCATTCTGGTCTAGTAAAAGCGTCTTGTGGCCCCACATAAGTCCACTTAACATCTTGTCCTTGAAATACTTTATATCTAGACATATCATCAAATATCTTTAGACCATCGTAAGCCACTAGGTTTAATTGGCGTGTAACCATACCAGTTTGAGCTAATCCAGAAGTAATTGAGCTAATAGACTCGTTAGCATAAACACCTCGAAATAAGCTAAATTTAGTAGCTTCTGAATATTCTTTAAATTGACCTAAAAGCCTTTCATAGTTAATATCTCTTAAGACCTCTAACCCTTCAACACTTGCTCCAGTAAAAGCAGGAAGCCCTCTTTTTTTAGCTTCTTTAATTGCTATTTGTAGCATCTTAGTGTATTCAGCATCAAAATTGTCTAAAGCAGTTCCTAGTCCTTTAGCTTGTAGCTCTTGTAAGAAATTTAATTGTCTAGTTGCGTTTATTACTTCAGTTTCAGTTGCGTTTTTTAAAGTGACAGCAAGTCTTTGCAGGTCTTTATCAAAAGAACCTTCTATAGCTTTTATTTCATTTATAAAAGAATCTACTGAAACTTGAACATTAGGCATTTAGTAGTCTTTGAAATGGGGATTCAGGAGTTGATGCCTCTGCGTTAGTTTTTGCCTCTTCTCTTACTTCGCTCAATTTGCTTTCTATCTCTTGGTCAGTCATATCTGGATTAAAATATAACAGAAGTTCTTTCTGAGTCATTATTCCGTGGTCTAGTTTCCAATCTAACCATTCACGCTCTTCTTTAGGAGACATAGGATAACTTACCTCACCGAAGTCTACTGCATAATCTTCTGATAAATTAATAGCTCCATGAACTTCTAATATCCTCCTATCTATTTCATATCTGGAATGTTCCCATTCTCTAAATATGCCTTCATCGCTTTTTCTAGCTTCTAAGTTCTCAATTTCTAATATCCTTAGAGCCTCTCCACTTGGGGCGTTTCCTCCCGATTCACCCCATCTTATTCTTAGCTGGTTGTTTTCTGCTGTTTGGTTTGCCATAGCTTTTACGGCATCAATCATTTCATTAATATTTCCGCTTGGTGAAGCATAGGAAAAAGTTGCACCTTCAGGTAGTATTATTGCAGAATCAATACCTGATTTTAATTTGCTTTGCCCTTCTTCAATTCCTGTGAATACTGGTTGCCCCAGTCTTGACCTAGTACCCAATGCAATTTCAGTCATAGCGATAGCCATATGAAGTGCTGCACGTGTTACATCGTAAGAGTTAGAAGAAAACATAACACTCGATATTGGATTTAGTCCATAAGGGTTTATCATTTCTTCATTATCTCTGATAGCATATCTGTTTCCTTTTTGGTCAAACTCGAAGTGCATTCCTTGGATACCTTGCCTATCTTCACTCCAGAATACATAGCGTTTATTATCTGCTATTGCATTTTCTATTTCGTAGGAATAGCCATAAGGCTCTGACTCTCCATAAAAGTAATACTCTTTGACGCTTGGCAGTATTTCATACTCTAGTCTTTGCCTTCTTTCGTTGTATATTGTTTTCATCCAACATTGACCAAGTAACCACGAAAGCTCTGCAAACTCTCTTGTCTTAGAATTTATTTTATAGCTTAATTCGTTATACTGTTCGTTTATTTCGCCACCTATAAATCTATTAGGGTTTTCTTTATATAGCATCATTCGAGCTTTTGAAAATCTAGGAACACAAGACTGAATAAAAGGAGGCACTTGGCTTAAAGACTCACTAGCAAACCACTGCTCTAAATGATTATCTAGGTTCTGATTATAGTAAAAGTCTAAAGATTCCATTAGCTTTGCATCTTCTTCTTGTAAATAGCCATCATAAGCTTCTTTTACACTATCTAAAACTATTCTTTCAGACATTTCAGGAATTACTACTCTATTAACAGACTTACCGAAATTATACATCTTTTGTTTTCCTCTTTCGTTGTTTTGCAGTCCTCCCAAGATTGCTCAGTTCTTTATTTAATTTATTACGCTTTCGCTTTCTTTCTTTTGCTTTTTTATTTGGCATTACCAGTTTATACTTTTCCCAATCATTCTGCGGATAGGGAATTTATGAGAAATTGCATATGAACAAGCGTCCAGAGCGTGTGTTAATTCCATCTGGCTTTTGTCTAAGCCTCCACGCTTGTCTCTTTGGCATTGTTCTAAATCTTTTATTAAGTGTACACAACTAGGGTCAATGGTCATACCTATATTGTTATCTGCATCTTTCAGCTTTCTATTTAAAGCGTTTAATCTATCTATATGACTAGGGTGAGATTTCTTAGCCCTAATTAAAAAGCCGTGGTCTCTTAATATTTGATGATCAGAACGCCTGGATGTTGTACTTCTAGCCTTACCAGCTGGGTCTGGATAGCACTCGATATTAGGTGCTATTTTTTTCATTTCTATTGAAAGTTCTTCAGTATTGCTATTTTTTAATCTTAGTTCATCAAAGAAATGTATTGTTCCGTCTGTATATTGACAGGCTAAAACTGCAGTCATAAAGTCTACATTAAAATCTACACCCCACCAAAGATTGTTAGATAGTTGTTCTGCTTTTTTACAATGCTCTTCACGTTCAAAATTGTATGCCGCCCTGTTACCAGTAGTTTCAAAAGAACCTTCAAACTCCTGTCTGAATATAACTTCATCCATGCTTCTTTTAGCTCTTTCTATTTCTTCTTTAGGAACAAAACCACCATCAATAGTTTTAAACTGCCAGCTTTTCCATTCTGAATCTGATTGACCTTTAGAATACAGATCGTACATAATATCATAACCGCTAGGAGTTCCAATGAATAGCACCTTGCCTTTTGTTGTTGCTAGCATAGGATATACGATTTCTTCCCATACGTTTGGTTTTATATAAGCCATTTCATCCATTACAACTTTAGTTAATGCAACACCTCTTAAATTGTTTTCGTTGTCTGCTCCTTTTACTGCCAATTCAGAGCCATTTTCAAAGATAACGCTCATTTCAGATTCATTTAACTTAGCTCCTACAAATCCATTAAACATCTGTCTTAATATTGGGAAAACTATCATTTTTCCCTGTCTGTAAGTTGGTGTAATATACCATCTACGTTCACCTGGTTGGAACGAATCTTTTAATAAATACATTAAGCTTAAAACTGTTTTTCCCCATCTTCTACCAGCCACAATTACTTTAAATCTGGAGGGGTGATTCAATATTTCTTTTCTAGTTCTATTAACTGTCCAATTAATCATCTATCACCATTACTTGTATTGGTTCTGATTTAGTTGTTCTTTCTTGCCTTTCTAGTGCTTTGCCTTCGAGTCTTTCTATAATAAACTGTATAGCTCTTAAATCACCTCTTTCTGCTAATTGAAACAACTTAGATACAACAACTTCTCTGCGTTCTTTTTCATTTACCTTAGTGAAACTATAGTCTTTTATTAAATCAGTATAAGCGTTACGCCTTCCATTAGGGTTTCCAGATTCGCCTTTCTTCCATCTATTACCTACTTTATTACCTTTGGCAAAGTCTCCATTAGCTTTATGATTTGAGCGTTTCTTTTGCGTTTGTTTTTTAATCATATTCTACTAAAGCCATTACAAAAGCTTTGTTTAGTTTTAATATTAAATCTGCTACCTTGGCAGAGTCTATTTCAAATACATCAAATTCTAGTCTATAATTTCCAGTAGTCTTTAAATTTTTAATTCCTACCAATTCAGTAGTAATCACTATTCCATCTTCTTTGCTTTTTGACATACTTTAATTTAGTTTATTTTTTATGTTTTGTAAAATATCTAAAAAGTTTCTTTAATTACTCCATGACTTATTAGTTGTTTCACGAATATAAGCTCTGAATTTGTGTCTATATGCTCGATATGGCACCTAGCTTTAACCAACTTCATATAATCAATATTTGTGGGTGTACGCTCTCCATCAAAAAATCTCATATGAAATACAATTTTATCTGCGGTGTCCCTATATTCTCTTCCATCTACAATTACATTAAGCAGTTCTTTATCTTGTCCATTGCTCCAGAATCCATTAGGAAGTTTTTCATATTTACCAAAATCATTTATAACTGCAGTATAAAAATATAAGTTTACTCTTAATGGATAATCCACAACGCTCTTTTTTTCTTTATCATAATAGTTGGTATAGTCTCTGTTATATAATAAGCCTAAACCCTCTAAAGCATCTAGCCTATCTAGTGTATTTTTATCTACTTCGTATATTTCTCCATATACGGCTCCATCTCCTTTGGTCAGATATGGAAATCCATGACCTATATCATAAAGTACATGATTATCTAGAACATATCTTTCTACAAATCTAGAATTAGATAAAAGGTAATGATTACCTCCTCCTGTCTTTAAAGTTCCATATACAAATACATAAAAAGTTTTCTTACCTACTTTAGTAAAATTCATTATTTTATTTTCCTTATAGTCGAGCCATCTTCAGCTTTATAGTTTTTAAATAGATTTTTTTGTTCACTAAAACTAAATCTAGGAACAAAGTTTTTAACAGTGTTTTCATAAGCTCCTATTTTAGGATTATAAGTTCCAAAGCTTTTATAAACAGGTGCTTGTGTTTCTACTTTTTTAGTTCTAGTTCTAAAAGTCCTAGTGTTTACTCTTAATAGTGTATTAGGCTTTACTTCTACACGCTCTATATCACCCCAAAATTTAGTGTTTAGTATTTCTTGGGTACTTCCATAAGCGTACAGCTCAAGCTTAGGGACATAAACTAATTCCAGAGGGTTGTTACCTTTATATAAATAAATATATTCTGGATAGTCTAAGTCAGCCCAAACAAGTGCAACACGACCTCTAAGTTTTGGCATCCTGTTATTTACAAAATCTGAAATGTCTTTTGATGTATCATGAAGCCTAAATATTACTTCTGAATCTACTTGGGCAAATCTTTTCATATTGTATTTGCTAAACAATTCTTTGTGGTTTTGTATTGAGCCATTATGAGTGCCTATTGTTTTACCAGCTCTTATTGGATGATTATTAGAATTCAATTGTGGCGTTCCTAATGTAGCATATCTAGTATGACCCATTAAACACGTTACAGAACTTGATACAATATCTAAAACCTCTGAAACTTCTCTATCCTTAAAGAACTTATAAGAGTTCTTAGGTCTTTTACATATTAAGTGGTCTCCAGATTTATCAATTAATGCAAATCCAGTAGCATGACCACCTCTTGAGTTTGCACTAATTAACATCCTAGAAAAATTATCTGTAATAAAATTCGTCTCTTCTGTAGTTCTTTCTTTTTGTTTTAAAATTACTCCTGCTAATCCACACATATTATTTTCTCCTTTTCCCCAAACTCAAGCTTAATTGCTTGAGTTGATTAAATTATAAAATGAACTTCTTGTTCTTGTTGCCTCGTGTTCAGTTGTTGTCATTTCTTTAAATCTTTTGCTCGTTGTCTTGTTAGCAAACTTTACTTCACTACATCTTTCTTTACTACCGATAAAACCTAAAGCTTTACGGAAATAAAAGAACCCATCTTTTGAATAAGGTATATTTTTAAATGAAACGCTTTTAGCTACTTCTGTAACATTTATAATTGCTTGAGTTAAAACAACCCAGCTCCAGATTTTATTAAAACTTAAAGTTCCTTGATGATAACGAAATTCTACAGAACCTCTAGTCCAGATGTTTTTAAGATTTAGTCCACAATACCTACCTCTCTGCAAAGTGCTAGGTGTATAGCTATTAGTTTGACCTCTTCCATATCTATTGTATTTATCATCACATTGTTCTTTGACGTTTTTAAAAATGTTTTTTGAAATTTGTGATAAGTTTGCTGTATTTGAATTTCTCATGTTAGTGAAATACCTTCTAGCAGGTTGGCACCAAGAACCAGTCAATCTTGAAGGAGATATAAGTCTGTAAATAAAATGCTCAAATTTACAAGTAAACTTAATTAAGTTGTTTAAAAATACAGTAGCCTCTTTTTTACCTTTTACCATTGTATCTGTTACATCGTGATGAACGTGTAAACCACAACTTCTATTTACTTTACAACCTAAATCATTTAACACTTTTAAAACTATTTCTAGTTGCCTCTTACCATTAAGCCCTCTAAGTATCGGTGATACTAATTCATTACCGCCTCTATAATTATACTGTCCGTGTACTGAACTATCGCCTACTAACTTCCACGTTGGTCTAGTTATATGATTATAACTTTCTAATTGGCAACCAGTAAAGCCTTCATCTGTTAGATTTGAATTAATTTTATTAACTATAGTGCTTTTTTCTAATTCGTTTGGTCTTATAAACTCTATTTCTATTCCGTAACCTTTTGTAGTATTAAATTTGTTTTTCACTTTTGAACTCCTTGTTTGTTTAATTTTATTCACAATGTATATTAAAACAACAAGTTCAAAGATGCAACACTTTTATAACATTTATTTAACTCTTTTCTAACTCTTTAGCTTTTTTTACGCTTTCTTTTAAATATTCATCTTCTAAAAATGCAGGAGGTTTTCTTTTTGTATATTTTGCATTTTCTACTTTTTCGCCTAAATAATACCTTTGATAAGACTCTACAGCGTTATCTGTTTTATAAATATTCGGCATAGCTAAAGCGTTTTTAGTTTTACCTTTTTCTGGAAAACTTATAAGTGATTCGTAATTATTAAAACACCAACCTATTACTTTTTCTGAAGCGTGTACCTTGTCATATCTATGAGTGTATTCTAAAGCTAGAGCTAAAGCGTGTAATAATAACCACTCATAATTTTCTTTGCTTGTTCTTGCCCAAATAGTACACGGGTGATTGTAATAGGCTCTTTTATATGGTGCAATTCCTTTTTCAAAAGCACTACATAGCATTTGAGCAGATTCTAAGACCATCTTTACAACGTGTTTATTATGTTGCATTTTTGCTGAAGTTTCAGGATGATCTGCAAGTATAAATATATTCATTAAATTTCTCCTAATTTTATTTTAATTCACCATTAAGCTTACTTAAAAAAATTAAATAATAATAACTTTTTTTTATAATTTATACTTTGACTAATTCCATTCCATAATTATTAACTCTATCTGGCACTATTAAACCTTTTTTCATCTTTAGTTTATTATGTCTAAAAGGCTTATAGTTTACGTGGTGTTGCCATCTACCCCACTTTTTTGTAATTGTAGTTACATCGGGATGTTGTAGATATAAAGACTCAGCCATTTTATATCTTCCATCTTTAATTTCATATAAATCTTCTGTATTTCCTCCAGTATCAGTCATTGTTGTTGTCTTATCGCATAAAAAAGATTGAAATAAAACAGTACACCAACCATCTTTTAACGCTCTTAATGATAAATCAGTATCTTCATTATACCTACCTCTCCATCTATATGGAATATCATTCTGTATTAATATACAACTATAAACACGTGTATTTAATCTGTATGGAGCTTTTTTTGTTTTTCTTGGAATAAACATAAAATATTCAAAACCGCTGATAGCAACATTTTCATATCTGTCTACAAAGTCCTCTGCGCATTTAAATATAGTCCCAGAAGTCACTGGAACTTTTAAATTTTTATTATGCCTATAAAACATATATAGATTATCATCTAATATCCAGTGACGTTTTGCCCCTATTGAAACAGAGTGTTCCCAAACCCAATTCCTGGCGGGTATTGACCCCTGACCTAAATTTTTAAAAGGTAACACTAATATTTTCTTTGGGTCAATTACAGCTGCATAATTATCATATTCTTGTGGCTCAATTACTATATGATATGGAACTTTTAAAGCCTCTAGCTGTCTACTAGTTTTTCTTTTTTCCCATCTTCCTTTAGATATTATATAAACTGGATAATTAGGATTCATTTTTTTCTCCAAAAATTAGGTCTATTATTCCACATTCCTGTTTTTACTAACTCATAACCAAGTCTTTTTAAAACATTATTAAATATTTTAGATGTTTTTTTATTATCTACAAACTGAAGAAGTTTAGCATCATAATTTCTATATTCATAATAATTAAAATGCCCAACTGATTTTTGTGAAAAAGTATTTGCCAACAATAAAAACTTAGGTTTTATTTTCTCTATTAATCTTTGAATATTTATAGGGGCATCAAATATATGCTCAAAATATTCAGAGGCAAAAACTACATCAATATTTTTATTTATCTTTTGTTCAGATTCTATAATTTTAAAATTATACATATTACTCATTTTTTCACAAAAACTATACTGTTCAGTATCTTCTAAGTTTGTTCCTATTATTTCTTTATTTGGAAAAGCTTGTTTTAGCATAGCAGTTGAGTACCCTAATCCACAACCTAAGTCAATTATAGAATTACATTTTTTAATTTGATTATATATAGTTTCATTTTTCAATACTCCTAAAATATATTTCCGACTATATAAAACAAAACAAGGCCATAAATCAGTAGCAAAATAATATCTGTCGTTATATACAGAATAATTAAAATCTTCAACTATGTTTTTTTCTACTTTATCTAGACCATCATACCATTTTTTCATTAAATTTTTAAGATATAAAGGTTGTTTTGATTTATTCTGATAGTGTTTTATACATTTATTTATAAGTTTTAAAGAAAATTCTTCATCAACTTCATATAAAGATTTATAATTATTAATAAAGTCTTTTAATAAAGCTTTAGGTTTTTCATTTAATAAATTATTTTTCTTCATCTATATACCTTTTATTCATATACCTTGTAATTTCTATTTTAGGATACCATATTGATTTAGTTGTACTGTAAACAGGCTGTTCTAGTAATTCAGAAAACTCTTCTACATCTTTTGCATTTCTAAAATGAACCAGTATCGTGAACTCTGGTTGTAAGTTTTCTGATTTAAATTCAGGCATATCTTTCCAGCTCTCTTTCCACCAGTCTAGCTCTTCAAAGCTATCTCCGAATAAATTAGGTTGTTTTTTATCTTTATTCATTTTTTCTCCTTGCATATTGGGCATTTTTTAACTTCTTTCCCTATTTTAGGAACAATGCCTTTAGGGTAAACTCTTATCATATTTTTATCAACCCAATCAGGCACTTTGCTCCAAGTTCTTTCACACATTTTGCAGTATTTTATAATGTCATCTATTTTATACTTTCTATGAGGACTTTTTAAATGTCCAAATTTTATAGAATGATAATTATTAGAATCTGTTTTTCTTAATATATAATCAATTATATGTATATTTTCATCATTCTCCATCTAAAGCCTCTGGAACGTAATCAACTCTACAGCAGTTAGAGCCTTCTTTTAATTGCCATTTATCATTAGGCATTTCTCTTTTGCCACATTTAGAGCAATAAGCTTTATAGAGTCCTGTAGGCGTTTTCTTAAAAGTAGACTCAAAAGAAACTTTTTCTTTTTTCTGTATGTTCCAATCTTTATCATTAGAAATCCATTTTTTTAATCTTCTATTAATATCGAATGTTTTTTCCATTTCAAATTTCATTTTAGTACCAGTAGTATTTGATTCAGTCCAGTAATCTATAAAACTATCCACTGTTCTTTCTTTAACATCTTCAATATTACTAGCTATAAAAAAAGAGTTTTTACTAAATTCAGCCTCTCTTAGTTCTTTAGATTTACCTTTTTCTATAGCCTTATCTTTATCTTTAATAGTTCTATGAACACTTTCTAAAGAGTTTAATAAGTTCTTTTCTGATAGTCTCTTAATTACACTCATATGAGGTTTGCTATTCTCTCTTAAAACTCCATATTGAAAACTAATAAATGAAGGTAAAAAATACTGATCTCCTTCTTTTATAGAAAGCATTTTTTCTTTTATTGTGTCTGGTAAATCTTCATAGGCAACACTTTCTCCTATAAAAAAATTCATAGCCTCCCAGTCAGCATCCCAAATTCCAGCATGGTCGCATCTTGTTAGTAAGTATATCCATATTAATTTACATTTTGGACTCAATCTTCTGTACCACGCTTTATCCCACATTTTAGTATCTATAAATCTTTTAGCCATTATATTCTCCTTTTTGTTATTTATCTTCTTTTTCTCTATCACAATGTTCTAAACACTTAGGGCAAATATCATAGTCATCATAAAGTTTTACTCCACAACAATTAGAAACTTCCATTATATTCCCCTATTTGTTTTTTTAATTCACTCTGTATTTCTTTAAAATCCCAAAGTGTTTTGTTTATTGTATTTGACTGCTTTTTTAATCTATTTAATCTAGATTTGCCTAATGTTTTTTCAGCCCATTTATGTGCTTCTATTGGATGCTTATGCCACCAATATAGGTGACAACCTAAGCAAAGGATTTTCACATTATCTGGATTAAATTGCATTTTTGGATATTTGCCTTTAGGATAAATATGAGACGCCTGAAGTGCAGTAGTTTTACCGCACCTCAAACAATGCTTATCCCTAAGCAAACATAACTCCCTAACAAGTTTATTTAATTTAACTTTTTCAGGTTTTTTCATTAATAAGAACTGATATATCTTTCTTTTAACTGAACCAATCTTCTGTAAGCTCCTCCATTAGGTAGTATCTTTCCACTTGTCCATAAATTTTCATAGAACTTTATATACCAGTTTAATGTCTTTTTATGCTTCATACTTTTTTTTAAAAGATTATCCATAGCTGGTTCTGTTATTTTTTTAGAATGGTAAGTCATCATTATTCTCCTCTACTTTTTTAATTTCCGTAGGAACTTCGTGGCTAGTTAATGGTTTCATTCCACAAGCAATCTCAAACATTTTTGGCATTATTTTTTCTATCGCTTCAACCCTATCTTCATATGGCATTTTTGAATGAGTAAATAATCTAGTTGCATTATTAAAAGCCATTCCCCATTTTATTTCTAAGCTTCTTCCATCATCTCTATTTTTAACAGAATCATATCCATAAGGTTTTGAAGTTACACCTCCATCATCCACAGGTTTTTCCCATTGGCTTATACTTGGTGCAACTCTCCACGTTACTCCTTTATCAGTTGGAATCATTGTTATATCTACTAATTCAGCTTTTGAATAATCAACTAATTTTGAATATAAAGCACCTGTACATTTTAAATTAAGATTGTCTCCTTTTTTAAATGTTATAGCGTCTTTATCTCCCCATTTTTCTGCTGAATAATTATCACCAATATTTGTAACTGGCAATTCATATTCTAGTTTTTGAAAATTGTTCATTTTACCCTGAATTTGTATGGGGTCTTCCCTTAGTTGTACACTCAAAGTTTTATCTATATGAGTGGATTTTTTTAATTGTAAAAACATTACTACTCCTTATTTTGTTATTAATTGAAAAAACAAATTTAACATTGATACTCCAACTAAAATAAAAAACATTACTTCCATAAAACTAAAGAATGATTTTATTTTCTTTTGATATTTATTCATTTCCAGTAACCTCTTTAATGCCTCTAGCTATTACTGAAAACAACATCATAAAACCAAAAATGACAATAAACCAGATTACGCCAGCTAAACCTAAAATTAATAGATTCGCAATCCACTCTGCAATATTTAGAACTATCATTATTTACTCCCAAACAATTTAAACTGATCTTTGTTTCCTGTTGGATTTTCTAAATAATACTGAGCGTAAGACTTCTGTCCATTCTTTAGCATTTTAGTTTTTACATCTAATCCTTCTAGTCTTAAATTATGAACAACTGCAGCCAATCGAAAACATTTAAATTTATCTAAAGCATCTAAAGATGTTAGTTTTCCTCCCGACTGTAAATAGTGTTTTATTTCTTTAGTTTGACTCATTTTATTTCTCCTATTTTATTTCATTCGCTATTTGCTGAAATTCGTCAGCAATTTTCATATCTGGATAACTATTAGCCATATGCTCTAAAGCCTCTATTATAAGCCTTTTTTCTTGCTTTGTAGCCAATATCCTTACTTCATAGTCTTTGCCTTCGGAGTCGGAAGATGCGGAGTTCCTTGTGAATAAATTACTCCGAAGGTCTTTTGTGAATTTTTCAAATCTGTTTATGCCTTCATTAAGGCGAATAGTTAAGGCGTTAAAGTGGCTAAGTCTTTGTGAGTCTGAATTAATATCTTTGTTTTCTGTAATTGTTAAAAGACTTTGAATAAAAGTAAAAAGGTTTAAATAATTAGTTTCTAATTCTAAATATTCTTTTTCTGTATGCTTGGCTAAAGTTTTATTTAAAGGAACCATTATTCGTCTCCATATTTAAGATTTAATTTAACTGAATACGTAACATCTTCGCAATTACTTTCATTGGGGTTTTCAAGAGCTACAACAACCTTAGGCATCCTGTTTTTATATTTTTCTAGTCTTTCTCTTATATCTTCCATTAGCTCTTCAAATGTGTTTCCATTAGCGTTTGTAAAATTAAAGGACTCTTCTGTTTCGTATCTAATTTCAGCGTGATATTTAAAGTTAAAAGGTGTTCGCATTACTTAATACCTTTTGTAATTACTAACTTATTTTCTTCTACAAAAACAGTAGTATTTAAAGATACTAACTTTAGATTAGAAACTAGATTGGCAAAGTTAGTAAATTCTTTTTTTTCATTTGCTTTGTACCTAACAACGACTTCTGAACTAGAACCATACAACTGCCAAGGTAAAAAACTATTAACTAAACAGAACTTATTTATTATAGTAATTAAATTCATTATTAAATCCTTTTTCCGTTTACTTTTACAATTTGATTTCTATAAGCGTATGAATCAAAACCAGCACTTCCGCCTAAAGTAAAAACATAAATAGTTCCTCTTCCTTTTTCGCAAGTATCTATGTCTATTACTTCAACAGTAATATTATCATGTTCATAGTTTAATTCTAATTTGTCTCCAAACTTTATCATCTGATTTCTCCCTGTTTTGTTTGTATTATTTATTTTATTCACAACTAAACTTAATAACGCTTTTTTAAAAAGTAAAGGGTTTATTTTATTTTTTTTACACTTAGCTAAGAGTTCCCCTAAACTCTTCTACTTAATACCACTGCTTGTTCGTGACAATAGTCTTGAGTGTTCTTGGCAAATCGCACAAACTCATCTTTTATATTACAACACCTTGTACACTTTGTAGTTTTAGCCACCTTAGTCTTTTTAGATACAACAGTATGTTTAGCCATCAAAGTTTTCATTCCGTCTGCTTTCACGTTATTTGCCATACCTTTTATCAAAGACTCAACAGCTCTATTAATTCCATCCCAAGATTCAGGACTTAATCTGCAATCTTCGTCTTTTAATATTTTCTTTATTTTGTATTTTTGTATTAACATTGTTTCTCCTTTTTGTTTTATTCACATTTAACAAAGTAAATCACTAAAATTGTAATCGATATACTCACCAGTTTTTTCTAAAACTTCAACTTCTTTTTCCCATCTTATTTGAAGGTCTGTCATATATTTAGTACATATCCAATCTCCAAAATCAAAATCTCTAGGTGAAGAATATTTTTTATTTTTTGCATCAAATATTTTTTCTTCTATTTTTTCCAACTTTGTCATTACTTGCCTCCTTTAAGTAAACCTGAAAACAACTTAGTTTTTAAAGTCCATAATTTAGCTTTTTCTTCTTCAAGTTTATTTGTTTGCCAGTCAGATAACTCTTCATTATTCAATCTGTTATTAAGGCTGTCAAGCTTTTCCATTAGCAAAGAATCTAATAAGCTTAAATCCATTTCATTAAAATTATCCATTTAAAACTCCTTATTGTTTATTTTATTCACAACGTAATATAGTATATATAATTTAAAGTTGCAAGAGTTATTTAACCCTTATAAAACTCTTTGTATTTGAAAGGAGAGCCAGAGGCGTTTTTATATGTGTGAATAAGGACGATAGGAGAACCGCCCTGAACGCCTCTAGCTAGAGACGGAATTTAATACAAATATTTATTTATTTATAAACTATTTTACCAAGTTTCAACAATGTTAAAAGCTATACTCCAAAGCCTATCAGAAACTTGTGTAGCTTTAAAGCTCTTGTCTTTAAGTCTAAACATTCCATAATCTCCTTCTGTAGTAGAATCCTTATCAATACTAAATAAAAAAGGGTGAAACTGACCTATTACTTTATTATAAAAAGAGTTATGGGCTGTTAAAGTGTCAAACCATTCTGACGTAGTTACTGAGCTAGAATTATTAGACCATACATCTGTATCGCTTAAATAGTTAAATTTTATAGAGTGATTTATTCTTCCAGTTCGTTTGTTAAAAGTCCATAAATTCGTATTGTCTAGACTGGTATTATTCCAAGCTAATGTACTTGCCCATTCAGGTTGTCCGAAATTCGTAGCGGTTGCATAGCTATTTCCTCCCAGAGATTTATTTAATTTTATTCCATCATAATCTATCTTAGTGGTTACCCCTATTTCTGGAGCGTTTGGAAACTCAAAAAACTCTCCATACATAATTGAGCCAATATATATATCATTATTAAAGTTTTGATCAGCTCCGTTATCATCACTAAAAGTAATCCTCACATATTGATTGTCCGACTCTTGAGTATTCCACGTAATTAAAGTCCATCCATTCTTTGCGGGGTCAATTTCACCAGCAGTATTATTTGCATCTGCATTAATTAACTTTGTATGGTTTGCGGTTGTCGAAACTTTAGTAGCACTAGACATACTAGCATTGTCATCTATTTCTACAGTAAAAACTACATCGGCAGAATGAAAATTATGATTTAATATCGCTAAATAATTACTTTCTGCTAATTCATTAGTTCCTAATCCAGTATTAAATTGAATATAAAACGACTGATTTTCTTTTGCTATTTTAACAGAATTTGCGGGTCTTAAGTCGTACAAGTCTGATTCTGTTCCACTATCAAAACTAACAGGTGTAGAGCCATCATCCTGTAGCATCGTTATATCGTCTAAGTCACGCCATCCATTAGATAGGCTCTGGCTTATCAAATCTGTATAGACTCTAGGTGTATTTATTCTATTATAGCCCATTAAATTTCCCTTGCTTTAATTTTTAAACTTCCTCTTTTTCTGTTTACAGAAACTATTATAAAATTTTTACCCGACCAACTACCACCAAAAGGCTCAACACCTAAATTATTAAATGCTATAAAGTCACCTACATCCACTCCGAAATAAATAGGGTTTACTATGTTAAAACTGACTAAATGTTTAACTCCTCCAAGAATATTATCATAATAGGTATAAAAATCATCATTTGGGTTACTTGAAGGTGATGTAGCTGGAGCAGAAACTAAAGCGTTAAGCCTAACTCTTTTTTTGTTTTCTTTAGATTTTATGTTATAGGCTGAAATAGATGTAGAATTACTAGAGCTTACTTCAGAAACATATCCACTCGTGGCGGGGTGTTTTTCGTACTCTATATCCATACTGGTTACTACTTTATCAAAGGGTGTTAGTGAAATATCTATTTTATTAATATCTGCTTTTGTTAAATTAAAATTTGTTGTAATTGAGTCTGGAATAAAAACATATTGATAATTTCCCTGTCCATTATATCTTCCAATAAAACCGCCATTATACTGCAATTCTTCAAGGACTTTATTTAATAAAACAGGCTTATTAATCCAGTACCTTATATCCCAATCTTTGATGCTATTAATATTTGTGCCTGAACTCCAGTTTTTAGGATTAATAGAAGTAGAATAATCAGAGTTGTTGCTATTAGTAAAATTTGTAAATCTTTGTAATAAGTCCCTATGAGCTTCGTGAATTTCTGTTATTGCGGAACTGCCAGCCCAACCATTGTCAGTAAGACCATTTGCACCAGTATAAACATCTTTAATATTATCTAAAGTTTGATAAGCTACTGTTTTACCCGCTTTTGTTGTTTCTGCAAAATCTAATTGAGTGGCGGTTTCTATTGCAATGTCATGTATTCTAACAAAACCTGAAACATTACCAGCAATAGCTCCTGAAGTTCTAACAAGTTTTACTGTAAATTTTATTGTTTCGCCCCAACCATTTCCTGATGCTAAATACTCGTTTGAATTATCAAAAGCATCACTTAAATAAGCAACACTAGAAGTGTCTAAGTTTCCGCCAGCAGTTTTATGAAATGTTGTTGTTGTACCATTATTGTTTAAATCCCAATAACCTTTAACATCCGAAGCACCAAAACTATTATCTATTAATTGAAGTTGTAATACCCCTGAGTTTGAGTTACCGCTTAGAGTAAAAGAGCCAGTAATGACTAAGTTGGCAAGTATTAAACTGGGATAACCAGTTAATTGAGGTAGTGAATACTCAATACTAGCAGAATCATTGGGGACAAAAGTATCATCGACAGTACAACCTACATAAGTGCTTGTGTTGATATATTCACCATCAAAAGCATTTCCAGTATTGTTATCCCACGTAAGATTATCTCCAGCGGTTTTACTAACAAACTCCACAACTTTGTAAAGACCTCTTTTTAATAAATTCTGATGAAATCTTATTGCGTAGCCATCTCCATAAGTTTCATTCTCAACATCTACAGTTCCATAATTGGTTGCGTCATTAGATAAAGGTAGAAATGTATCTGTAGATTTTTCGTAATAATGAGGAAATCCATTTGCACTTGTACTCCTTGTCCCTGTTAATGCAAAAAGAGTGTCTCTTCTCCTTTCTTCTACTGGAATAGGGTAAAGGCTTTTCCTTTTCCTATAGTCATCAATATCTACTCCCGCACCAAAACTTGCCAATCCAGCAGAATTAGGTGTATAGTCTCCATATGCAATAGGAAAGTAATTACCCTTACTTGTCTTTGTCTGAGGTATTTCCACGCCATCCCAAGGGTTTTTTGAGGCAATAGATAGCTTTATAGAATCGTTGTCGTGACTTACGCTTTGAAGTCTACCATTAAACATTAATAAACTATCGACTTTCAGAGTTTTTGTAGTCGGGACTAAATAAATAAAACATTCCCTATTTATATAGGTTCTTGTTCCAGCAAATAATTCTTTACTAAAAGGGTTTCCTTTATAATTAAAATTTGCTACAGATAAAGATACATTAGAAGTTTTAGACGTTGAGCTTTCTAAATTAATTGATTCCCTGATGCTTGGCTCTGATGTAATTATTCCATTAGAGTATTCGCCTTCAAATTTAGTGTCTGCAAAAGATATTGGCTTAAAATTATCGTGCATTATCAATGTACCAGAATTTATATCAGAACTAGGTGTTTTATTAATTCCTCTAACAACTGTTAATGTATTAGAACTAACAGAAGTGACTTTCATCCTTTCGGTACTTATAAAAATAAAGTCTCCTTCACTAAACTTACTTCCGTCTACTACATCAATATCTGTTTCAGTAGTGTTTAAAACTTCTGCCGTATTAACTCCAGAGGAAACAACTCCTTTATTATAACCTAAAAGAATGACCCAGTTTTCAATTACATCATTTACTATTTTAAATGAATCTGGTAAAGTTAAGCTCATGCAAATTTTATTCCGTTTTGGATTTCGGGAATAAGCGTATCCCTTACAAACTCTTCTGTCCCTATTACGTTTCCACTTATATTAACATTTATTGTTCCCATAGACTCTGTTAAATTTTCTTGTTGTGCTTGATTTAAAATAACCTCTCCTGGCGTAAGCATAGCTGGAACTGTATCTCCCTGACCTGTATTTGAACCCTGAACAATTCCTCCGTCTGCAAAAGATTGTTTTTCTATTTCTCCTACCATAACCATACCATTAGCCACAGTAAGAGCGGCAGGAAGTAGACCTGCTGGATATCCTCCAGCTTTTGCAAATGCTTTAGTCGCTGCAAGGTATGTATTTATTACAGCTTGTCCTTGAGCTATCCTTTTTTCTACTAGGGCAAAATCTTTATTTTTTGATGCTAAAGTTTTACTTAGACTTAAAACGTCAGAAGTGTAAGACATATTTGCTTCTCTCTGTTTTTGTTTTAACATAAGATTGGCTTTTGTCGTTATTTTATCTATGTCTCGCTGACGTACATTAGCAGTTTCATATTGGTCTATTTGTTTTTGCATATCTAGCTTTAATTGATTTCTCTGAAATTGCTCCATTGAGATATGCTTAACAGTTTCATCTGAAGCTTGTTTTTCCGCGTCAGTTTTGTTATCTAAATGCTCTTGTACTATTTCTCCTTGATTATTTAAATTATTTTCAAAATTCTCAACAATAACATCATTTATATCAAAATCGTCATTTGCACGTTCTTGTGCATTTTCCGTTATTTTTGCATACATTTCTTTATAAAGATTGGCTAAATATTCAGTATCTTGTTCAGCCTTCTTGCTCATTAAATCTGAAAACTCTGCTATTTTTTCAAAGTCCCCTTCAACAAAAGGCATAGCATCTCTGATATGTTCTTTTATTGATAACCCCATTATTTTAGACCTTTTTTCAATATGGTTAAAAGCCACCATCATTGTTTCTTGAAAAGCGTTCATAATTAAAGGGAGTTCCTCCCTAACAGATGCCCCTAAATTATTAAAGCCTATTTCTCCTAATTTTTCAAACTCTACATTTACAGAATCCAAAGGGGACTGAATTTTTTCAATAATTACATTACCAATTTCAATCATAACAGATTGAATATTGTTTTTTAATCTATTGAAAGTAGTGTTAAAACCTTTTGCCATTTTATTAAAAGCGGTGTCGGTAGCTCCAGCCGAAGAGTCGGCAAATTCTTTAACATTGCCTTTAAGAACATTAAAGTTATTTGCTAGGGTTTGAACACCTAAAATTGCTCTTACGTTAGGAATAAACTTTTTTATTGTCTCTTGGTCTAATCCTTTAAATTGCTCTATTGTAGAAATTAAATCCACTGTTCCATCATCAAACTTTTTAACTGATATTCCAGCTTCGTTCATAGCTCTTTTTGCACCATCAGAAGGAGCTGAAAGTGCAGTAATTGTAGCCCTTAGCGCAGTAGTTGCTTCTGCCGTACTAATACCACTAGCAGTAAGAGTAGCCATTGATGCACCAACATCCTCAAAGCTTAAATTCATTGACTTTGCAAAAGGCAAAACCTGACCCATACTAGACGCTAATTCATCCATTGTTGTTTTACCCAGTCTCACTGTAGTAAATAGAGAGTCTGAAACTCTGTCTGCGTCTGCAGAAGTAAATCCAAAAGCGTTTAAAGAAGTTGTAAGCAAGTCAGCTGCCGCTGCAGCACTTGTTACACCTCCGACAGCAAGTTGGGTAGATACATCTAATATCTTTGCTGACTCAGCTGCTTTAGAAAAACCAGCAGAAACAATATCATATTTTGCTTTACTTAAAGAGCTAAGAGCTAATCCACTAGAGCCTGCTACCTTTCTTAATTCATTACTTAGATTTGGTAGAGTTTCTGAGTTTGTATTCTTCATTAAGGTAGATACCTCTAATAAAGACTTTTGAAAATCACCTGCAAGTTTAACAGACAATACTCCAAAACCAGCTGAAACTAATCCAACTCTTGATGCTAACCCTACAGCGGAACTAGTTACTCCTTTTAAAGCTTTAGCAGTTTTCTTTGCACCTTTTTGAGTTATTTTTAAAACTATATTTTTAGCCATCTTGTTTGCTCTTATATATTTTTATATTATTCATTTCGTTTTCTATTAAGATAAAGCAATCTGTTTTAAAAGCATTTAAAGAGTCTAAATCTTGACCCAAAGGAACATTAAATTTTTTACTTATATTGTAATCATTTATCATTTCAATATGCCACTCTTTAATAACAAAATATGGATTACAGAAAAATGGTAAGTTTAAAAAAAGAGTTTCGCCAATACCTATTTTTTTAGTTGAGGGCAGAGCTAATATTTTTTTTATTTCATCATATATCTGTTCTTTCGTTTTAAACTCTTTCTTTTTTCCATTAATTGGGGACTGAGCTTCATATGGGAGGTTAGCAAATCTTGGTGAACATCCTTCAACGTGGCACCAAACAGCATAACTCAGCCCCCAAGTCCATTTGGGTCATTAAAACCCATATAAGAGTTTATTATCTCCATTAAAACTTCATCTTCAGCTAAAGCAGATAGACCTTTTAAAGCCTCCTCTACTTTCTTTTCAGAACCAAAAGCCAATAATGCAAACTTATCTGCTAAGTCGTGTACTTCTTCTGGTTTTAATTCTTGAAAAGTTGCTTTAACATCTTTATAAAGTTCACGTCTTTCTTTTCTTGTAATATCCTTACAGTCAAAATCACCGTGTTTTGTTGTTACTATCAAAATAACCTCCCGTTATTTATTTTTTACCAAGCTGTTATGGCTTCGTTTTTAAACGTGCTTATCTTAAACGCTTCTGTTGTAGCGTTCTGAACACACTCAAACTCCAATGTATGAAATACACCTGACTCGCTCAAGTCTTGCCCTGGGTCTCCAGTAAATTGTATTTCAGCTAAGATATTTACTTCACCTTCAGAGCTTACAGTTCCATCTCCAATCTTGATAGCTAGGCTCATAGTATTTCCATCTAAAAAAGACTGAATTACGTTATTATCAGCACCATAATCAAATTCATCATCATACTTAATTGTAATACTTCCTGTAACTGCATATTCAGGCATAGCGTATAACTCTGCATTTCCATTTGTGTCTGCGCCTACTCTATTAACTCCATTAGCAATACTAAAAGAAAAAGCTTTCATTATAAACGCCTGATCATCGTTGCCCTCAACATCTAAAGTCCTTACATCTGCGTCCATAATATTGAAGTAAGTTGTTTCAGGTGCAACCCAAGTTCCATCAAAAGTCTGCTCTAAGTTTGTTGAAGTCAATACTGGATTACTGAATCCGCTAAAGTAATTACCGCTAATAGATAATAAGCCATTATTAGCTGAAACATCTCCAGAAATTGTTAAGTCAGAACAAACTACGCCACACACTTTAATCCCTTCACCTGCAGCTGGATAGTA
>Ga0209337_1000847_pt1 | contig 24235 bp, 36 predicted proteins | sample LinPmetageLP53_FD_184044 | JGI IMG/M metagenome (GOLD analysis project Ga0209337, IMG submission 184044) | Marine viral communities from the Pacific Ocean - LP-53 (SPAdes) (version 2) | ecosystem: Environmental > Aquatic > Marine > Oceanic | place: Pacific Ocean | collected 2010-02-08 | reverse complement strand
CACAGACTGGAGTCGCTTTGGATCAAACTGAGGTGTTCGTAGCCTCAGTAGCCAATGACATCGTAGAGGAGCGTATAGAGCCCCCTATGTTCGTTTCAGCTGTAGTAGAAACATTTGTAACCTTTGAAGACATTGACCACTGGGGACAAGGAGTCATCCAAGAAAAGCTAGAAGTTGCTCAGACCTTTGTTGAGAAAGCAGAGACTATAGTCGAAAGCAGTGCCGAAGAAATCTCCGAACCCGTTTCCGAGCCCGTGCCCGTTGTCTCCGAGGATCAAAGTAATGAATCAGAAACAGATACAGAAGAAAGTACAGAATCAGAAATAAATGAAGAACAGGAAGAGTCTGATGAAGAAGATACACTTGAGGAAGAAATAGAGGAAGAAATAGAAGAAGTCAAGGAAGAGCTACCTAAAGTAGAAACCCCGATCAACGAAGATGACACAACAATAGTATCACCAGTAATGTAACTAATGAACGCAAAACAATTCGCACAACAAAGAGTAAATCAAAAACTTTTAGGTTATAAAATAAGAAATAAGTTATTTGACAGAGAAAATGAATATTTTAAGGAAAATCCAAAAGTCGGAGGTATGGCTAGTTTTGAAACTGGCGATATAATATTAAATCCGTACTCGGATTTCAGTGTTAACAAAACAGCAGTTGCTATGAATGAAGCCTTGAGACTAAAAATGAATGATGAAGAATTTGTTCCAAATGTAGATATATCGGATGAGCAAAGAGATTTTTTTAAAGGAACTGCTTATGAAAATAATGATGACGCTATAAAACAAACTATATTTGCTAGAATATATTCTGGTGACCCAAGTGCAAAGGCAACGAAAAAACAAATGGAAGCGTACAAAAATTATATTAAAAAATAAAAATGGAATTTTTTAAATACATCTTTGATAACTACAAGGACAATCTTTCAGGTATGTTATTTGCTTATATTGGTATAATATCTATCGTAGCAATGTTTCTACCTAAAAATAATTTCATTGTTAAAATATTTAACGAATTTAAATCAATAGTAACATCTTTATTTAAAAAATGAGTCACGAGTACCAATTATTTCCAACAGAAGAAGAGGAGTTTCCTTTAATTCAAATAGAGCCCATAGCTACAGAAACCATTCAAAGCTACGGATTTTTCTTTATTCCAGATGAACCTAGTTATCTTAGGCAAGAGTTTGACGGCTTGCAGTTCGAGGGCATTCAGTACACTTGGGATGAGTTTGATTACAGACTAGGAGTTGATTACCCAAGTATACCAGAACCAGCCGATGCCGGATTTATAGCAGCTCTTATCATGACAGCCTTTGTAGCATTCTGCTACTTTAAAAACAAACGGGGAGAAAAATAATTATGCCTTTACCAATTGTAGCAAGAGCAGTCCAAATGTCTTTACCTTTTGTTGCAAAGAATGCACCTAAGATTGCTAAAGAAATTAAAAGAAGAGTTAAATCTCCCACAAAAAGAAAAGCAATAAAAGGCTTAGGAACTGACACAAAATCAGGGCCTAACTCAACACCAAGATCTAGAGCATTTTACGATTCAATACAAAAACACTTATAACTTAAAACATTAATAACCCAAAACATTATGCCATCAGGAAAAGGAACATACGGAAGTAAACTAGGAAGACCACCATTTAAAGGAAAACAAACGAAAAAAGGGTCAATGCCTGCTAAAAATCGTTCAACTACCAGTACAAAGAAAAAAGGAACTGGAATCAATCGGTTGAAAGGCAAAAAATAATGCCCTTTAGCAAATACAGTCCTAAACAAAAAAAACTAGCTAGAATAGCACCTCCTCGTAACAAAATTACAGGAGCTGATTTTAAAGCCTTAAAAAGAAAGAAACTTAAATAATGAATAGAAAATTAATTAAAGTAGCTAAAGGATTAGATAAAGCTAGCAAAACTCATGCGGGTCAATCTAAAGTGCTAAAGAAAATGGCTAAGAATATGAAAGGTAGCTGTAAGTAATGGCTAAGATATGCAAAAAAGGAATTGCTTGGGCTCGTAGAACTTTCGACAAGTACCCTAGTGCCTATGCAAATATGGCAGCTTCTAAGTATTGCAAAGACCCTAATTACGCAAAAGGTTCTAAACGTAAAAAGAAATAATGGGCGAGCTTGCAAACTGGAGAAAACAAAACTGGGTTCGTATTGGCATTGATGGTTCGATTAAAGGACCTTGCGGAACTTCGAAAAACAAAAAGAATCCAGATCGTTGCTTACCTATGGCTAAAGCCAAGAGTTTAAGTAAATCTGAAAGAGCGTCCACTGCTAGAAAGAAAAAAGCAGCAGGATCAAAAGGAAAACAATTCGTAGCAAATACATCAAAAGCAAAAGTAAAAAGTAAAAAGTAATGGCAGAAAAACCTATCAGAAAAACTACAGGAAAAGGTGGTAATTACAGATCTACCAAAAGCGGTGCAGGAATGACTAAGAAGGGCGTTGCTGCTTATCGTAAGGCAAACCCAGGGTCAAAGCTTAAAACTGCCGTTACAGGAAGTCCTAAGAAGGGTAGTAAGGATGCTAAGCGTAGAAAGTCTTACTGTGCACGATCACTTGGTCAATTAAAAAGAAGTTCTGCTAAAACACAAAACGATCCCAACTCAAGGATACGCCAAGCTAGGCGTAGATGGAAGTGCTAATGGCTGGTTATGATGCATATGGAGTAGGCGATGACAAAATTGCCGAAGAATCCGATAGAGGTTTTATTGGTTTCAATAATCGTCTGCGTCCTGATCAGTTGCCTAAAGGCATGCTACAGGAATCTAATAACGCTAGATTAGACATTAATGGTCAATGGCAAGTACGTAAAGGTGTAGATAATAAACTAGCTCCATTTGCAGTAAGCGGAACAGCACTAAGACTGCCCGCAGAATCAGATAGCACTTCATTACTTCTGCCGCATACTATTACAAATGCTACAGCTTCTTCAGGAACAATTACTCTTACTACCAATGAAGCACATAATTTATCAGTAGGTGATACTGTAGAGGTAAACGATATTGTTTCTAACGGTGACAATGTAAACGGATCTCACACTACAATTGCAGGAACTACTGGTAGTACATTAAAATACACTGTAGGTAGTAGTAGTCCTACGCTGACTGTTACAGAGGGTGCAAACCTAGTACTAGGTACTAGCACTATTAGATTTACACCTGAAGATTTTACAACAGGTACTCCTCCTAAATTTTTACCTTCTGGTGGTGCAGTTATATTTAATGATTCAGCAGTATCCGAGGTTACCTGCGGATGCAAGTTCAGTGACCCAAATACAGTTGCCGAAGAAGAATACATTTTGTTAGCATCTAATTCTAAGGTAGTAGCTTACAATACTACAAGTGAAGAAACATTTGATATTAATTTAAAAACAGGAGAAACAATACCCCTTGAGTCTGATATTATACAAGTGTTTAACAAAAGCATTATATTTAGAGACGGACAAGCTGCCCTTGAAAATAAATTATTTTTTGAACCTAAGGATATTTCTTCTGTAGTAACTTCTTCGGGTAATGGAACTACTACAGTTACAACTTTTAGTAATCATAATTTAATTACTGGAGATTTTATAGAAATTACAGGAGCACCTAATATTAGTAGTACAGTAGTAATAGGTCAGTACACTATTACTAAAACAGGAAATACTACATTTACGTACACTGCATCTAGTGGTACTGATAACGGAACTTCAGACCTGTCAGCAACTTCAGCTTTTGTTAAACCATTATTTAATGTAGTACCTACAGGAACTTATACTCAACCACAAGTAATATCAACAGCTGCGAAAGACAATGCTTTTATAAATAACGTTTTTACAGTTGTTAATGATGTTGATGTTAGTGTAGGACAACGCATAACTTGTCTTGATAATTCAAACAATACCTCTGGGTTATTTGAAACAGTTGGAAATGACCAAGTTAATTTTATTGCTGAACGAACAGAGAGAGCTAGATTTACAGTCAAGGAAGTATTTGAGTCCGCATCAGCAGTAGGAGGTGGAGTATCTTCTAGTCCCGGTATTGTAAGAAGCACTAATACGCTTACTATTACTACTGATAGTGCCCACGGATTAAAAATTAACCAACCAATTGCAATAGCAGACTCTAACGTAAGCCAATTCAATGGAAACAATGTGGTAGCATCAGTACCTAGTTCTACATCCTTTACCGTAGAATTAGCATCAGCTTCTGGTTCAAATGATACTTCTGGGAGTGCTACCGTAACTCCTAAAGCTGGCTTTTCATTTTTGGTACAAGAAGACCAAAAACAATCTATTAAAACACAAGCAAATGTAAGGGCTTCTGGGTGTTCATTTCAGAGAACAGTTTCAGAAGGTTTAGGATTTACTCATATGCCTGCTGCTTCATTTGGTGCATATCATAATAAAAGATTAGTAGTACCTTATAGATACGAAGTGCTAGACTCAGGTATAACATTTAGGAATATTAAAGATGAAGTACTTTTGTCTGATTTATTAGACTCAGATACATACGATCAAATTTTTAGTCAGTTTAGATTTAACGCAGGTTCAGCAGATTTTGTAGTAGGATTTCAATCCTTTGCTAACGATCAGTTAATTATATTTAATAGAAACAGTATTCATACTGTATTTAATACAGTTAATTTATCTACAGCTTCTGTTAAACAAGTGACAGATGAAGTTGGTTGCTTAGCTCGAAAGAGTATAGAACAGATAGGATCAGAGGTTTTGTTTTTATCCGACAACGGGGTATACGGTATATCATTCGTAGATGAATACAATCTAAGGGGAACTGCATTACCGTTAAGCGAGCCTATTAATTCAACTATATCTAGAATAAATCAAGAGTACGCATCTAATGCTTGTTCGGCTTATTTTGATAACAGATACTATTTAGCAGTTCCTATTGATGGATCTATTACTAATAATGCTATTATTATATATAATTTTCTAAACAAACAATGGGAATCTGTTGATACAGTAGATGATGCAAATTTTGATATATTAGAGTTAATTGTAGCTGGTAAAGGTTTAAACAGAGCAGTGTACGCTATTAATTCATTAGGCGGAATCCATATGCTAGATGTAAATGAATCAGGTCAAGATGCGGTTATAACCACTATAGGTAGCACTAGTGCCGAGTCTAAAGATGTACTTGCTAAAGCTAGAACAAGACAATTTACATTTACTGATATAGATCGTAAAAAATGGAGGGACTTCGAGGTTCAGTGCGAATCCAATGGTGTTCCAACTGACTTTACTATATCAGCGAATACAGAAAATATAGACCAAGAGGGCATACAATTAGGAACATTGCATTCGCTAAATGGTAATGAAGATTTGCCCGCTAATGAAAGTGTTTCCATTCGTGGTAGAATAGGTAACAAAAGAGCTTACGGTATAGATTTGCAATTTGACAATACAAAAGGTAGACCTAAACTGCGAGCAGTTGAAGTATCAGGAGGTATAACATTTAATTCAGACTTTAAAGCAATATAATGGCAACAGTAGCATCAGGTTTAAACAGTGGAAGTGGATTCGGTAGTAGTGATACTATTACTCAAACTACTCTTAATAATCACGTAAATAGTGCAACGGTAACAGCAATAGCCAACGCAGATGTAGCATCTAATGCTGCTATTGCGGTAACTAAGTTAGCGACTATTACTACATCAAATGTACTAGGTAGCTTAGGCTCAGGAAATGTAAGCATACCTATTGTAGGTAATACAGGTATATTAAAAAATGATGACGCACTAGGAACTAGTGATACTATAGGGGCGACTCAAGGTAACATTAAAGCTTACGCTGATTCATTAATACCTGCTTATATAAATATTACTAGTAATTCTTCTACGAATATAACACAAACGGATTCATCTACCACTACTCATACATACCCTATAGCTAATTTTGCGGGAGGTGGTGGATTAAGCACTAGTAAAATAAGAGCTTTTTTTGTAGAAATAACTGCTAAAGTTAGAAGAACTAGCGGTGATACTATTGCGGATGTAAAAGCAACTATGCCTGATGGAACAGACGTAGTTCTTTTGGGTCAACAAGCATTAACTCCAGAAGACAATCAACAACAAGTTAGGGGAACTGTTATGGTTCCGGTAAATTCTGGACAAACTAATTTAGTTCTTAAACCAACTTTAAGTGGAGATACTAAAGAAACAACTTTAACAATTCAGGGGTGCTTACAGTACGGATAATATGTCAGTAATAACTAAAGGAAAAACTTTCGCAAATGGCGAACAACTTACAGCAGGAAAGCTTAATCAAATGCTTGATGCTGCTACATTTGGATCAGGTGCAACAGACAATACTAAAGTTGCGTTATCAGGTGGCAGATTAAGTATTGCTCCTAATGCAATTACATTGTCTGAAGTATCATCCGCTTTATTAATTAATCTTTACCCTGTAGGTTCTATATATATAAATGCAGGAGTAGCCACTAACCCTGGTACATTAATGGGTTTCGGAACTTGGGAGAGATACGGTGATGGGAAATTAATAGTAAGTCAAGATTCTACAGATTCGGATTTTAATGACTTAACAGATACAGGTGGATCTAAGACTGTTACTTTAACAAATGCTCAAATTCCAGGGCACACTCACAGTGGTGCTGCTTATTATAAAATTGATGGAGGAGGTCAAACCGACCCATCTGGAGAAACTGAAAGAACTTTTTTCCACGAAAATAATGGTCATACTACTACTACCGGCAGTGATAGTTCTTATGGAAGAGCTAATCTTTTAACAAACACTGGAGGAGGAGGAACAGCTCCTGGAGGAGGATCTCACGACAATATGCCACCGTATGTAGTAGCATACATGTGGAAACGAACTGCTTAATGATTGTATCTTTAAGAGAACATAAAGAACTAATTGAATTGCATACAGCTTTATTACCTTTTTATGAAAAAATGCCGTACAAGAAAAAAACATTAAATGAAGACAAGTGGGCATTTACTTGGTTGAACTTAATAGAAACAGGAGTAGGAAAGATACTAGGATTACTTGATGAAGATGATATTATAGGTGGAATAGGATTAATAAATTCCCCTTCGTTAGAAGATGGAGCTTTAGTTGTCCAAGAAGCATTTTGGTTCGTAGATGAAAAACACAGAGGTGGAGGAATAAAACTATTTAGGGCAGCAGAAAAATACGCAAAACAAATTGGTGCAGAAAGACTTATGATGATTCATTTAGAAACATCTATGCCCGAAAAATTAAAAAAATTTTACAAAGCAATGAACTACAAATTAGCAGAAACAACTTATATAAAGGAACTTTAAGATGGCAATAGCAACAGGAACAGCATTAGCATTAGGAGCAGCGGGAAATGTAGCAAGTGGTTACATGGCAAGTAGAGCTGCGGGAAAAGCGGGAAAACAAACACAAAGAGGAATCCAAAGTGCAATAGATGCACAAAGAGATCCCGGTAGTATTTTAAAAGATTTTTACGGTTCAGAAGGTATGTTTGGTTCAGATGCTATGAGTGCATTACTTGGTCGTGAAAAAGAACTTATTCCTCAATTTCAAGAATTATCAAGGCTTAAAGCTACAGGTATAAGAGACATTCAAGAAGATTCTAAAGTTCGTCAATTAGGTTTAATAGGTCAGTACGGTGATGATATTCGTGAAACTCTAGAAGACCCAAGACTTAGAGGATTAGCTCAAACGGAAATAGATGAAGCTGAAAGACTTACAGGAGAAGCTAGATCACCATTACAGGGAGAGAGAGCAAGACAAGCCGAACAAACTGCATTATCGGGAGCAGTTCGACAAGGTCGTGGTAGAGGTGAATCAGCAGTTGCACAACTTATACTAGGTCGTTCAGGGGCTTCAGATGCTTTATCTAATCAAGCGGCTCTTGCAAGACAAAGAGCTAGGAGTGCAGTCGGTGCAACAAAAGTTGATCCTTATCAATTCTTATTTGGTTCTCCTAGTGCAGAAGAACAAATTTACTCTCAGACTCCTTTAGGAGCTATAGTAACAGATCCAGGTCAAGCTATTAATTTAGGAATGGCACAGGATTTAAATATTGGAAATATGCGTATGGGTAAAGCCCAAGTACAGGCTCAGACTACTGCAGCTCAAGGTAGGATTGTAGGAGATACTATTTCATCTATAGGTAATTTAGCTATGCAAGGTATTCAACCTAGTAATGATGGTGGATTTAATTTTGGAAATCCAGGGTTCAACTTAGGGAATGCTAGAGGTATGTTAAACTTTGGTCAAAACGGAGGTGCAGGATCTACAACAGCGGGAAGTGTAGCAGGAACAGGCGGATTTTATAATTCCGATGGAAGCTATCAAATGCCCGATTTTCAAGTACAATACAATAGAAGAGGATAAATTATGGCATTTCAAGTAGGAACAGCAATAAACGAACAATTAGCAATGCAAGACATTAGCCCTCTTATTAAGGCTAATGCTCTAGAACAACAAGCTATAATAGGATTATCTGATTCAGTTAATAAAACTGTACAAGGTATAGTCCAAAAAAAAATAGACAAAGATGAACAGGAAGTTCGAATGTCCGCTTTATCTCCATTGCTAGCCGAAAGTGGTCTAGCAGGCAAACAAGGCACAGATACATTTAATGCCGCCTTGAAGTCATTATCTAAAGACGATAATGTTTTAGCACAAATAGAGGGATTAACTGATATTCAAAATGCCAAAGAATTGTTAAGGCTAGAGGAAGAAGCAATTAGGCAAGATGCTATAACTGAGCAAATGAAACTAATGAGTAAACCTCAACCTTTGGTGGTAACTGAAGCTGAATTAGAAGGTTTAGGTGCTGCTAATGTAAAACCTATAGTGCAAGATGGAAAAACTCTTTACGAAGTTACAAGCCAAAGTCTTTCAAAAACTGATAAAGGGGATGACAAAAAGTTCATAGAAGGTCTAGAACAAATAGGAGATTCTATAGATGTAGATACTGATAATGATGGAAAACCTGATACTAAATATACTAGAATGGGAACAGGTTCTATTGAAGCAGAATCGTTAATTCCTGAAGCACCTAAAGCTACTCCTTTTCAAACTAAATTTGAAGAAGAATCAGGTCAAACATTAGCACAATACGAATTAACAGATAGAGCTGTAGCACTTGGCAATATAAATACTTACGATGATCTTATCGGACAACTAGAATCAGGTGAATTACAAACAAGAGGATTCACCGATTATCTGCCTCAGTTTGCTGGATTTAAAGACTCTATGCAATCTGCTCTTGCTCCTATTAAACAAGACGCAGTTAATAGAGTTATGGGAGTTGTATTCCAATCCTTAAGAGCTACCCTTGGTGCTCAGTTTACACAAAAAGAAGCTGAAAGATTAGTAGCCGCTGCTTATAATCCGAAACTAACGGTAGAACAAAATCTTGGAAGATTGCGTAGTGCTAGGAGAATACTTATAGCAACCATGCAAGCAAAAGACGCTTACTTGAAGCACGCAAAAGCCGGTGGAAGATTATCAGATTACGAAGGTCCTAAAGCAGAGGATGTATTTAACTCAGAGTTAAAGAATTTTGAAAACGAAAAAGGTGAAGGAATGCAAACAGATGTTGATATAATAGCAGCTAAGTACACAAAATCACCAAATATAAAGTAATGAATTTAAGTAATTCGGATTTAATTAACGCTATTAAAAACGCTGATGCTTTGGCTAGTACAGGAAATGAAGAAGCTATAGGAGACATTCAGATTTTATTAAATGAATACAAGCAAAGAAGACAAGGAGTCAAGGCTGAGTTATCCGAAGGTCCTAGGGTTATAGAAAAAGTAAGAGAAGAAGCACCTAAAGTGTATCAACCTGGTAGATTTGGATCAGTACAGTCTGGTACAATAGACACAGAAAAAAAAGAGTTAAAACTAGATGATCCTGAAGAGTTTTATTCTACAAGAATACCACTACTCCTAGGTATAGGCGAAGAAGAATTTGACTACAGTCAAAGTGCCGACTTAGGTAAACGCTTTGGAATGGATTTCCTTAGGAACAAAAGCGATAGAGAAGCGGTGCTTAGGAGAGAGTTCGGTGATGAAAATGTATTCTCCGCCAACTTAGGTGGTCAACAAAAGATTTTATTCAAAAAACCCGAAACAGGGAAGTGGGGATTTTATGATTCATTTGATAAAGACCTAGCTGACTTTACTGCGGATTTAGCCGGAGATATAGTTCCAATTGGATCAGGAATAGCTGCAGGTACTGCTACATTAATAAAAGCTCCTTTTACAGGTGGAGCATCACTTCTTGCTACTTCAGGCGTAGCAGCAGGAACAGAGGCTGCTGTAGGTGCAACACAGGATGTAATAGCTAGATCCGCATTTGACTTAGATGTAGATCCAGCTGAAATTGCTGCATACAGAGCAACAGAAGGTGGTATTAATTTTGGTTTAAATTTACTTACCATGGGAACAGGCAAAGCACCAGTTAAAACATTTCTTGGCGTAAAAGGTGCTAAAGAAGCGACTGAACAAGCTATGTCTGTTCTAGAAAATAGCACTAAAAGAGTACCTGTATTCGTTCAAAAAGGAGGGACATCTTTACAAAGAGCCCAAGATTTAGCTTCTAAATATCCTAATAGTGCAGTTGCTAAAATGTTCGCAGAATCTAGAGAATTAGCTGAAGCAAATATACAGAAACAATTTGGTGCAGGTGAAATTACTGCAGAACAATCCGAGCAAATACTTCGTGAATCTCTTGAAACGGTTCAAAAACAGTACTCTGATGATATTGGTAGTATAGTTCGAACCTTGGAAAATTTAAGTGCAGAAAAAATTGCGATTAAAGAAGGTATACCTAAAGGTTTAGATAAACAAGCTAGAAAAAAAGCAACAGAGATATTTAACGCAGAGCTAAATAAGAGATCCAAAAATGTCCGTGCTCCCCAAGCACTTTCACCTGAACAAACAGGTCAATCACTACAACAAAAAATTGCCAATCAATACGTAGAAGTAGAAGCATCAAGTAGAAACACATTTCAATTGATTAGTGATACTTTTGAAGATCTAGGAGTAAATGTAGACGCAAGAAGAGTTGCTAATATTTTCACGAAAAGAAAAAACCAAGCTATAACAGATATGGAAGGTGAAATACTTTCTGTACTTGCACCAAATGCTAGAACAACTGCAGGTCGTGCAGCTACTTCATTGAAAGAATTAGTAGAGTCCGGTGAAACAATTTCGTTTAAGCAATTGAATGAAATAATACAAGAGCTAGAGACTAAGACATTAAGGGGTTCAGCTACTCCTGGATTCAATGCGGCTGAATACAGGAATATAACGAACTCATTGCGAAACCTAAGGGGAACAATGCTTAAAGATCCTACCGTTAGTCCTGGACTAAGAAAGTCATACTTGGATGCAAATAAAAATTTCCAAGAAGTAGTGCTTCCTTACAGAATTAGCGATGTATTTAAGTCTATAGATTCTGAGCTAGGGGATAGCTATAGCAGTGCTATTTTAAAAGCACAAAATGGTCAACCGTTCAAATTGCCTAGATTTGAAAGTGGTGGCACTGCTGTTTTGGATAAAGCACTTATGAATCCTAAGAGTATTAAAGACTTCTTAAGAGCTGCGGGAAACGATCCTACTACTCGAAGATTACTTCAAGATCAATGGTTAAGTTCTAAAGGACTAGTAGCAGGTAAACCTATCTACAAGAAGAATTTAAATCTTACTGAGAAAGATTTTGATATAGCTAATGTTCTTTTCCCCGGAAAAGGTAAAAATAGTTTCAGTGCTAAATACAATACTTTACAATCATTAAAACAGTTTACAGATAATGCAGATGATTATATAGATGGATTAACTGCGGAAACATTTGACAGACTAATGAAACAAGGGGTTGAGGGTTCTGAAAGAGAAATACTTAGGATTGCTAAAGAAGAAGTTATTCAAAAAAATGCTCTTGATAACTTAACCTCTCAGAAGTTAATAAAATTGTTCAACCAAGGTTCATTGCCACTTCCTAAAAATCAAGCTACAATGGAGTCCTTTATAGATGGAATACTAAAATCTTCTCCTGACGAAATAGATAAATTCATAAAGATAATGACAGAAAAAAACGCAGACGCATTGCCAGCATTTAAGCAAGCCGTGTACCAGCGTTTAACAACTAAGTCTAGTTCAAAGGTACATAATTCTGCTCAGAAAAATGTAGCAGGTGAAGCGATTTGGGATCCAGTGGCTATGGATGCTCAGTTAATAAGAAACAGAGATGCTTTAGTTAGATTACTCGGTAGAAAAAAATACGATAGTATTAAATTGATGAACGAAGGTATGCAAAAGTTTTCTATTGATCCAAGCAAGTTAGGTAAGTTCAAGGTTAGTGGTGCTGGTAATGAAAGTGGATTCAAGGCATTTATAAGTGATATACCAGGCACTGTAAGAGATAGATACGGTGCATTAATGCTCGCTAAAGAAATTAAAGACCCTACGCACTTTAAGAAGATGCTTACTCAGGAATCATATGATAAGACTATGACTGCCCTTAATACTAGTTTATTCTTTGGATTAAACTCTATAAGAGCTATCCAAGATAACGCTGATGCAGACCCTTTATTTAGGAAGAATATTACCCAAAAATATCAAACTATTTTTGAAGAAGCTGCCGAATCAGCCTTAGCAGTAGAATTAAACCAATAAAAAAGGGTAACCCTTCTTTTAAAAAAGGTTACCCCTTTGGGGATATGGTTAATGGTAAATTAATGAAGAAAAAGCTAAGGGCTTAAATAGGAACGGAGAAATATCAGAAAACCGTCCCCCACAGGTGTTACCATTCTGTGTTACCTTATTCTTTTTCTTCGGAATTAATAATTAGTTTGTCTTGGGCTAAACGCAACTTCTGTTTCAGATTTTCTACATCTTTATTTAAAGTTGAATTTTGTTTAGTTAACGCTTCACAAGCAATGGTCATTGCCCCTAACCCCTTTTTAAGTATATCCTCAGCAGGAGTGCGATATGTGTTTGTAGTTAAGTTAGTGTTTACTAATGCAGTTGTCATAATTTTATTTGAATCTTCCGATATGGTTAATGAATTTAAATTTACCCATAAGGTCTCTTTCGCCCTCACGGTTTTTAGCTATCTTGTAATCTAGTTCGACATAAGTCGTCTTCCCATCGAACTGCTTGCAGTTGTTTAGGTCGCCTCCTCTTGCCCACATAAGCAGGATTACGTCTGCGTCATTCTCAATGTCTCCAGAATCTCTTAGGTCATGTATACTCAAACCAGAGTCTCTTTTCGCTCCCTCTCGATTCACTTGTGCAAGGAGAATAATAGGTATATTAAGCTCTATGGCAAGTTGCTTGATTGCGTGAGAAATGAATGACACACCGTCATTCTTTGACATTTTTGTGTCGTATGGTATAAGTTGCAGATAGTCAATAACTAACGCTTCTATACCGTGTTTTCTTTTGAGTGATCTAGCCTTGGATCTCAGTTCATCTACGTTTCTTACGTAGTGCTCTGTGTATATTGGAGCGTTCTGAACTTTCTCTAAGGATTGATAAACTCTATCTTTTTCTTCTTCTGTTATTACTTGATCCCTGAACTTACGAAGATTAACTGCACTTGCAGTTTGAGTCATCCGCTTGGTCAGTTGCTCTGTAGGCATCTCGAATGAAAATATACCGATAGGTCGGTTATCTTGCACCGCTGCCCTAAGTACAATGTTAAGGGCCAATTGAGATTTGCCACAAGAAGTAGGGGCTGATATAACAAAGACTTCGCCTTTGCCTATGCCACCTTCGTCTAGCTTGTCGTCCAGGTGGTCTATACCTGTCTTCAAGGCAGTGAACTCATATGTTCCGTTAGCCTGGGCTTCTAATTTATCCTTCAGAGATTCAGAGGCATCCTTAATGCTATCTCTAGCACTTTTTGCATCCGTGATTTCCCGTAATGACTTGTCTAGCACAACAGCCACAGAATCAGCCGTAGAACCCCCTAGAATCGATTCTACCGTGTTCCTTGATGCTAGGAGTAAGGCACGGGCTTGCGACCTCTCCTTGACGATCCTAGAGGCATTGAGAGACATAAGGGAAGTTTGAACCTTGTTCTGTACATCGTACAAGCCTGTTATACCACCTATGTCTTCCTCTAAGCCCTTTCTTCGAACTTTATCGAAGACCGTGATTTCGTCTATAGGTTTATTGTCCTTTGCAAGCTCCTGCATACAGGTAAACAATATACCGCAAACTGGATCGTAAAAATCCGTTGCACTCACGATCTGAGACACTACATCAAAAGTGTCCGCTCCATCCGTCAATAGACAGGAAGCCACTACCACTTGCTCGGCATCTTGAGCAAAAGGCTGTTCAATTGTATTTTCAAACATTACTAGACCTTGGCTTCTCGCCTTATCTTGGCAACATAATAAACAGTGCAATCTAGCTCTACGGCTATTTCTTCTTTAGTCTTCGGAGAGAGTACCATGTAATTCTTTTCCTCTTCCGTGAACCTAGTTTTTTTGCAGGTTTCTATAATATCGTGTACATTACCGAAGACTCTCATGTCTCCTCTAATAATAGCACGACCTACATCCATCCTAGCTTCTTTATAAAATTCTTCTCTTATCGAGCCTTCCTTGTCATCGCAAAAGTTTTTTAAATGCGAGCTTCTGTATTTTTCTATGTAATCCATTTTTATTAATTTTGTATATCGTCTAATTCTTCAGGTAACTCTTCAGAATCTATTTTATTTAGTGTCCATAACCAACAAGCCATGTTCCACATTACTGCTCCAAAATGATCTTCTGTATCATCATTGTCTCTGCATTGCATTAAATGCCTGTAAGCGGCATCGCAATATCTAGAGGTTGGTATACCCTTTCTCCAGTTGTCTGCTCCGTACTTGGACGCTCCATCTTCAAAGCGTTTAGCCATAGCCATAATTGCACAAGTAGGAATCATGCTAGGTATACCTTTACCCTGCATGGCATCTCGTACTGCCCCTGTTTCAAAGGCAGTACGATCACCACTATCAGGCAACTTATTTGGTAAGTCGTCTGGATCCATACTAGAAGGGTACTTCTTCAGATTGAGGTTCAGCTTTAGGTGCAGGTTTTTTCTGCAACTCGCTTACTCTTCCGCTCAACCAAGTCTTACCTTGTTGAGTTTTCTTGACCCAAGCAGCTAGCCTTAGCTCCTTGCCTTCGACATCAATGATGCCCGTGAACTGAGGCTTGTTAGAGCCCTCTTCTACATCTTCCTTGAATAAACGGAAGGTATTAGTGTTATCGTATTCTTTTGCCATAATTTTATGTTTTGATTTACTTTTGGTTAAATGTTTTTAAAAGATGTCTTCATCACTTGTGACTACTGTAGTGCCTTTAGGTGCTGACTTACCGTGGGTATTGGTTGCGTCTGCATCTTGCTCATCGTCCAGGGCTAGCAATCCGGATAAACAATACTTCCTTGCGTAGGAAGAGCTACTGCCCGAAATTTGTGCTTCAGCTTGACCCTTGACTTGAGAAGGCTCTCTTGCATACGCAGATACACTGATGACTTCATCTGTGTCGTTGTCCACAAGAGAAGCAGTTGCTTTAATGTAGAACCTATCTCCGATTACTTGAACTTCATCGTTTAATAAGATGCTGACATCTAGATCTTCTGTTTCTTTTTTGACTCCATTGAGTATGTCGCTACAATTCCAATACTTGTAGCCACCGAATTTGTTGAGCCTGTTTTTTGGTATGGAGACTCTTTGTTGTAAGGCAGACAATTTCTGCCTGATATTTAGTTTTTCACTCATATTTATTCTTTGTTAGAAATTTACGATATAGTTTTATTCTTTCTTTGGTATTAGTGCAAGCATTAATTTCACTTTTTTTAACCCCTAGAACCTTCAGTGCGAACTCTTGTTCTTCTCTTTTAAATCTGCCGAACCTTTTGCATAATTGGGTTACCCCTACAGGGTGCAGCAGGTTGTATCGGTTACCCATTATGTACTTTGCTAAATTCATAAGTGCTTCAGAATAAGAGACTTCTGCTTTTCCTGAAGAAAACCTGATCCAGGCATTGAACACTTTTCCCTCCCATGCGTTAGCTTGTCGATCCAAGCATCCACGAATCAAACCCGTCTTGTGATCGTGGTCTACTACTGTATCTTTTAGTTTGCATTTAAATATAGGACAGGTGGGGCCTTTGTTTTCTTCCCTCCACTTTTTTAGTTTACTTGCGGTTATGTATTTCATTCTAGTCTATGGCAGTTTGCACAAAGAAGCTCGCACTTCCTTAGCTCTTGTATTATTTTACTTTTGCTGTACCCTCGAAGTAAAGATACATTGATTGTTTTAGTCTTAGGATTAATATGGTGGCAATCAAACTGACTTGGTTCTCCTTTGAAGCCACATCGAGAGCAAATAAAACCACCGAAGAAATCCTCGATGGTTTTGTTGTACTCTTGGGTTTTTAAATACTCTATGCAGGGCTTGCATCTAGACTTGTATAATGTTTCTCCTGTCTTTTTGTGCTTCCCTTGCATCGAGAACTGATGCAAAGGAAATTCGTGCTTACAATAAGTGCAGGTTCTAAACTTCATTTATTTCAATGATGTGTAACCTTGCACCTTTTTTAGTGCGACAGCGACCATTTTTATCAGGCTTGCTAGAGCACAAGAAACTAATCGCTTGCTTTTCATCCCTCGCCCATTTGGTTGTTTTACCAATATGGTCTTCAGGCATATCTGCGTGCTTGTATTTAATTTCATACCTATTAGCCATTAAGTCTATTTATAAGAGTATAGAATGCTTTCGCTGCAGTCATTGGTACTACTCCATTTCCGAGTAATCGCAGTCTGTCGACCCTATTTCTAGCCCCATCAACTGCTCCACCCAATTTGGATTTAGTCTGTATGGAATCGCTAACTTCGTCAGAGATGTTTGTGTCTCCCCTCCTGTTATCTTCCATCCCTCCTCTGCCATTGGTGTCGGATAGTTGTACATCCCCTGTACCTGCTCGCCTAGATTGCTCTTGCCCCTGTCCCTCAAGCAAGCTCTTGAGTCCTGCTCCTTTGGTGTCCCCCAGTACTCTTGGTTCTTCCCATGGGTATTGCTCTTGGTTTGGTCTAGCGATTGTTTGGCATCTGAATACGCTTGGATCATTAAAGGATCGACCTGCTCTCTCAAGTTGCTCGGCATAGCTCTCCCCTTTCTTGTTGTCGTTGCTTGACGAACTGCTGATTCGTAGCTCCGACTCGGTAAGGAATCCATTGTATTCGGTGTCGCCCAATTCGCCATGTGTACTACTGCATCTCTGAGCTTCGCTCCGTACTCCGTTCCATTCTCTCTTGTCGCTTTGAACCCACCTTTCGTCAGTTTTACATTCTTCGCTACTCCCCCCTCTACACAACCTGCTACTGATGGAGTTGGAAACGCCAAGGATGAAGACTCTTTTTCTTTGGTGTGGCAAGCCGACTTCACTCGCTGAGAATACTCCTGCCGTTGCTCTGTAACCCAATTCTTCCAATGTTCTGAGGACATATTTGAGAACTGGTTCTCCGTCTCCTGTGCATTGGCTGATGATTCCTTCAACATTTTCGAGGAAAACAATTCTAGGTTGGCACTCTCTGATTCCATCTGCGATGTATGGGAAGAGGTGTCTTGGGTCTTCAGTAGCTTTCTTAGCCCCTGCAACAGAGAAAGGCTGACAAGGGAATCCTCCTGAAAGTATGTCCACTTGTCCACGAAACTTTCCGAATGGGAAGGTTTTAAGGTTCGTGTAAATAGGTGCTTTATGTAATCGTCCTTCTTCAATCTTCGCAACCAAGTTGAGGATTGCGTAGTCTTCGATTTCCGAGTAAGCGATTTCTCTGACATTTGGCAAAAGGATTCTAAGTCCTTGTCCGATCCCTTCATAACCTGTACACAGGGAAAGGTGTTTAATGATTTTGGTATTATCCACATTTTGCATTTAATTTTATTAGTTTAGTTTTATTTATTGGAACATCATAAAAGTATTCTCCCGATTCAATAGCTCTATTAGGAACTTCTACTACAGGTGATTCTTTAATGACATCTGAATGCAAGCTAATTGCATATTCGTAATTAGAATCCCAAGCGTGATAAACGCAAGGAAAATCTAACTCTAAAAATTTCTTCTTTCGGTAAGGTATATGAATGCTACTGTAAGGAAATCTGCCGTTGGACCAAATGTTTCTTCTCTCGCATTCTACATAAATGGTTTTGCCTTCAAGTGTAGTGGCAATTAAGTCCACTGCGTACTGGTCAGGATGATCTTGGACACTGCAACCCTTGGATTCAATGTACCTTGTGCTTGCTTCACGGCTCTTAGCATCTACTGCATCGAAGCATTCTTTGTTGAACTTATGGTGCTTAGAATTAATCATTTACGCATCCAATCCATCCAATAGAGTTTAGCTAAGTGCCTAAAGCGTTGCACTCCTTTACGCATTTGAGTACTATTCCAATTTTTATGGTAATGGTTTCTACTCTCGGTGCATATGCAGACACTAGTTATGGCAGGTTCGTAATCTAAACCCAAGTCCTTCTGCAGCCACTTGGATTCAATAGCCAACTGCGTGCAGTCTTTTGTTTCGTAGAACTTGCCACCTGTGCCTTTAGTGTTTCGGCACTTGTAGTCAAATAGATGGTACTTGCCTTGTACCTTTGCTATAAAATCTACTGAACCTGCTGACTTATCCCTATTGCAGTACAGTATCTTTTCGCAATGCAAAGGCTCAATTTTATTCTTAGCAATGAACTCAATAAAAGGATCAGCCCATCCATCGAAGGGTGAAACTTTTGTTTGAAGTTCTTTCCCGTGCATCAAGTAATTAATCCTGTCTTCTAGCCTAGCGTGAACTGCTGTACCAAAGTCCGATGATTTAATGGGTGACCCATTTTCCGGATTTATCCTGAATCCGTAACGCATATCTTTAAGCTCTGTCGTGCTTGCAAACGGGAACTCTCTAGCAAGCTCTACTAATTTCCTAGGCCCCCATATTTCGTCTAGGAACTCATTCTTTTGAATCCCCAGGATAGTTGTAACAGAAGGCAACGCTTTAACCTTCTTGGCTTGTGCAGGTGTCGAAGCATCAGTTAAGAATGGTTCACCCTTGCAGTTGTAAAAATGTCCGTCACTCATTTCTTAGTTTTTGTTTTGATTTTTGTTTTGGACATTTGTTTCGTTAATAATCTTGTTGTCATCATTGGCTTTTGATTTGTTTCGGGTTGAACTCCAATTGATGGAGTCGTAATTATTTTCGTAGGCTTTTTGATTGTAGCCCTTTTTCGGTTGCATTCCTTTTCCCATAATTAATAAGGTTCTATCCCATCTAGGACATCTGTATCTATTGTTGTATTTATGTTTGGTATTGGTCTTGCAGATTTGCAAGTACCCTTTTGCAGTTTTGCAAGAGGCTTTCGCATTCTGTTTTTCCAATAAGAATCTTTAACGCAATCCTTGAGGACGGCATCTGATAGTGTGTGCCACAGTGTTTTGTCGTAGCCTTTTCTGTTGAAAGAATCTTCAATGACTGCACCTTTTTTGACAAGGTCTTTAAGACACCTGTATATTTGGTGCTGAGATAAAAATGGAAAAAAATAAATCCACTTTGTACTAGAGTTAAAGACCCAATACTTTCCCTTGTGAAGGTTGAGTTTCTGTCTTCTATTAGATAATACAAAGTAGATTATGGTATGCAGTACTACTGCGTTATTGATTCCGTACTCTTTAGCGTGCTTTCCGATGAATGTATAATTCTGTTGTTCTTTTCGCATATGCCATTGGACTCCATGTCATTTAGTACTTCGTTTAGTTTGTGATCTGACTGCATCTCTAATGGCAGGTCATCATCATCGTACAATAGGCTACCGAAGCCCTCAGTTGCCCTACAGAGCAACGCACCAGAGCCTCCGTACTCTATGTATTCGAGCATCCAAGACTTCGCTTCTGCTCTAGTCTTGAACGTTTGGTGGTAGGTTCTGACCACTTGATCTGCTTTGTATATTACTACCCACATATCTTATGCCCCTTTCTGTTCTCTACGATTTGAATTGCAGTTGTTATATGATCCAAAAGGGAAAAATTCCCTTGCTTTGATTCCTCCGCCCCTATGTTAAGAAGCTCTTGTAGTATTTCTTCTGAGTATTCCATATTAATTATCAAATACAAATTCTGAACTTTCGTCTAGAACTTTCTGTTTTAAGAACTCCCAAGACTCTTTAGGCATATCTGCTTTAAGTAATTGTATCCACATATTGCCTCCGTAAGCATCATCGCCTTCTTGGAATTTATAAAAGGAAACAAGTAGCATATCATCTATATTTACTTCTTCCCATGTTTTTGTACCTCTATCGGTGTCGCACTCGCATTCTTCAATACTATAGTGAACTTCGATTTCAGCATCGTATGAATACAAATTGTTACCTTCTTGTATTTCTACTTCTTCTAATGTGATATTTTTTTGGTGCATTTTATTTATACTGTATATGTTCCTATACCTATACCTCTAGTGAGGTGCAGTATTATTGCTTGGTACGCTAAGAACTCATCACTAATGTGTTCACTTAGCTTTTTATGGCACTCTTCCCTGATTTCAGTTATTAGTGCATTAAGCTCCTCTTCACTAGGAAAAGGGACTTCGTCTCCGAATGCCTGGACTAGCTCTTTAGCTTGTTCTGTCGAATAGTCTGCATTCTTTTGGTAATTTTGTATTACTTCTATGTATTTATTGTTTATTGACATAATCAGGTTCTAGCATTCTTACCGGCACCTGTCAAGTGCGTTCTGCAGCTTCACCTTTTTCCCAGAAGCACAACATCTAGTGACTAATCTCTTGGTAACCCCTATATATAGTACCGTGTGCCACTTTCGTATCACATTTGTATACAAAAAAGGGTCACCCCTTTTATAGAAAGGGTCACCCCTTTTTTATTGAAATAAAACCTTAACACCCTAGTAAACAACAACTTAGTGCTTTGCAGCAAATTACTGGGCCTGCTGGTAAAGTCAGGGATTGTGTTCCCCTGTCTCCAATTACTCTTTGTGAGGTTTTCAAATACAGAAAGCCACAATCGCCATAATAGAGTTTTATTTAGGTTATCTGTATGAATCTGCCAAAAAGAAGCCCTTAGAATGCCCTAGGATTCGTTTTCTCAATGTAGTGCATACCTAGGCATCCCCCTAAATCGGCACAAAAAAAGAGAGGCAACCTTTCGGCTACCTCTCTACACTACTATATCATAACTACTATTTACAAAAGTTTATGCACCTTTCTCCAATATGCGTCAAGCCTTTCCACAACCTTCGGGTTTGTTTTTTCATAAGCTAACGCTCCACCATTCCATATCTTCGCTAGAATCTCGGCAGTAGGTTCTTTTCCTGTTCTTTTAGTGTAGACTTTACCCCAATGGCTCAAATACTTTCTGCATATCATTTTGGATAGCATAGGATCGTATCTGTCATTAAGGTTATAATCCGTCTTGTAGATCCGATTGACATCTTGAATCACGCATTCATGAATCTGCAATATCCCAACGGCATCGCCTCCATCTCCTATAGCATTAGGATCAAGAGAACTCTCGACAAGGCACAGGACTAATATCAGTTGAGTTAATGTAATCATTTTCTTTCCCCCTCTGTATCTACGATTCTTCCATCAATTGTATCTGAGTGAAAAAATCCTGCCTCTTCGTCTGCTGATAGGTCGAAAACAAGAGTAGGAAACTTTGCTTTAATAGCCTCCCATAGCTTGTCTGAGATACGACCCCATGCCGTATCAAACTGTAAGCGTATTTCGCCTTCTGTTTCTTCTCCCCAATCGACATAGTTAGCATTCCACTTAGTACCCCAATTGTCACAATTCCAATTGTACCATTCTTCATCTTTCGGCATTGGTATGTACCTACCGAAATCAAACAAGATCCTTCTGTCTTCAAGCTTTTCCTCTCGGACATAATAATTGTCGTTAATAGAGAACTTTTTGAAAGCATCTAAATCTTTCTGTTCTCCTTCTATATTTATAATAGTTGTTACCCAATTTGGCATAATAATATTTCCTTTCTGTTTTTTGTTTTATTAATCCTTGATACAAGATTCGTACCAAGCGTTGTTTCGTTGAAAGCTTTGTCCTGTGTAGCTATAGCACATCTGCTCTCTTGTAGTGCCTCTAGGAAGCTCTTGATTGATGAAGTAGACCCAACACTCTGCCTTGCTCCAATCGTCCATTGCAACCCAAATCTTTCGTCTCTCATAAAATGTAGGATGTCCCTCCAATGAATCCAATGCATCAAAGGTTTTATCGTCTACATCATAGACTTCTAATCTGACTTGCTCACCTACACCTATTTCATCATACAAATAGGGTAACCCATTTACAAGCAAGGGATAGCTATCTTCGGTCTTGGCTTTGCCAATGAACTCCGAATCAGCAAGCAACCTATGATTGCCGTAGCCTCTCTTGAGAGTCCCATAGACTGCGACCCTATGCTTGTCGTTACCTCTCTGCATATCGTACACAAAGCAATTGTTCTTTGAGTAATAGACACCACCTTGATCGAACCACTTGCCGACTCTTTTGACTCTGCCGTTTTTAACATCGATAAGAGCAAACCGTGTTTCAGTTAATTCCAAAAAGGGTAACCAATCTTTCTTGCGAAGCCTTGGCAAGACATCGCTTGCAATGTACGCTACATCGGAAACGGCATCTGTGCCGTAGCCTTTGACTGTACCATTAGAATACAAAATGTATTTGTCATCAATGGCGAATGGGTGAACATTGGATAGGTTGATAGAACCTACAGTGGCAAAGCGAAAGTGACACACAATAGGTCTGTCCGTGTCGACTAGCTTGTTAACGCTCTTGTATGATAGAGAACGCAAGGTCTTGCCGTCATCAAGATAAGTAATGCCGAAGCCGTGAGGATTCACGATTTTGGCTTTCTCTAGTACCCTAACAGGGATACGTTTGTTTTTTGGTTTATGTATAATTAAGCACATATGATATTTATTGTTAATAGTTATAATTTAACCTGTATTGTGTACACCTGTTCACTATTTGTCAATGACTTTTTTTTAGTGCGTTCTTGTTCTACAATTTTTGGTCCCCTCAGCCCCTGACGGAGATCCGGATCTTGTGCAGCCACAGGTCAGGCGTTTTAGCTGGTGAAGGCTGGTGCATGGATTGGCTTAAATAAAGGGATTGCAGGCGATTGGCATAATCAATATAGGGCAAAAAGGGTAACCCCTTTGTAAATTAAATGGGTCACCCTTTTTTATTCCGATACAAAAAATAGGTTACCCTTTAAAAATAGGTTACCCTTTATAGGTTATTTATTCCCTTTCTTTATTCATAAGCTTTTTATAGATCCCTTATTATATGCACCTTTTAGACCGATTTTTAATAACGGACTTCCCAGAGCTTCCCAGGAATAGCCATTCCCTGAGCTTCCCAGCGATAAATTAAATTCCCTGAGCTTCCCTGATTTAAAATGACAGACAGCGACAGCGTGAACGCTTGAGAGATCGACAGCGACAGCTCAAGCAAAGCTCAAGCAAAGCTCAAAGCAAAGCAAAGACAGATAGAGCAAAGACAGACAGACAGACAGAAAAAGAAAGCCAAATAAACACGCCTAAAACGCTCTAGAATTGCCTTGAATATTTGCCAAGTATTAAGACAAGCAAAGCAATCTAAGCGAAGCATATAGACACAAAAAAACCCTCTCAAAATGAAAGGGTTTCTTGTAGGTTATGTTGATCCAATCAAAGGTTCATCTCATCAATGAAAGATCTTATTCTGTCATCATCTAAACAAATCGCAATCTCATTGCCTCGCATATTTTGGTAAGATTCTAAAATATGATTCCTAAGATTTACCATTGCTTGAGTTGCAACAATCTTGGCATTTGTTGACGACATTGGCACTTCATAAGCCAATAGAGTTGGAGCAACATTATGAAAGCCAAAATGCAATTGCCTTTCAATGATATAGGAACAAAGCGAATGACAAGCCAAGCTCTTGGCTCTTAATCTCTTGCCGTCTCTAGTTGCCCACCCTGTAGAGAGCAAAAGATTATACATGTTATTATTATATTTAATGTTAGTCTGCTTAACTTTGGTTTTACTCTTAAGAGTAATGTTTTGAGTTAATGCAACCCATGCAACAATCTTAGTAAAATCAAGCGTGCCTTGATGACCTCTAAACTCTACTGTTCCGTAGCGTGAATAGCTTTGCAAGTTAAGCTTAGTATAGCGTGAAACACCTTG
>Ga0209337_1000846_pt1 | contig 24281 bp, 36 predicted proteins | sample LinPmetageLP53_FD_184044 | JGI IMG/M metagenome (GOLD analysis project Ga0209337, IMG submission 184044) | Marine viral communities from the Pacific Ocean - LP-53 (SPAdes) (version 2) | ecosystem: Environmental > Aquatic > Marine > Oceanic | place: Pacific Ocean | collected 2010-02-08 | reverse complement strand
TGGCACAACCTCAAGCCATTACAAACTATGTTAGAGCGCTTGTTTGCGCCCGATACGATATAGATCGATAATACATCTTTGTCAGCGCATCTCTGTAGTTGCGCTTGACGATCCTTGGATCATTCAGACCTAGTATGTGAGCCAGTTTGCTCCACCTTGGGCCACGATCCCTTCCCACTGCACTGTGTGCCACTGCCATGATGAGCCGCCTACTATCCTGATCCATGGCCATCAACATGCCATGCGCCTCATCCATTGCATCGATCTGATCCCCGGTTGGTCTAAGCCTGACCTCACCTTGCTGCGTCCATCCATAGCCATGCCAGTCCATTGGATAGTCTGGCCATGATGCTTGCTTTTGAACCCTGATAGCCTTGGGCAGTCGGCGCTCAGTCACAGCCATGTCCAGCATCATCGTGTGCAGCTCGTTAATGTCCATGACGGTTCCTTTCCAAGTGCCGCTCTGCCTCAATCACCCAATCCAAAACTTGCGTGTGATCCATCTTTGAGATTGCTTTGAGTGTGTCTGTGAATCTGTCGGCTGACATTGTTGGGCGCAGATGCCGCAACGCCCGGTCTTTGCGAAACAACAGCGGATCATTTTTTGCTTTGGAAACGGCTGTAACGTAGTTCTGGTTTGTCTTTTTGGTGATCGTCCTCAACATGTCGCGTATTTCGTATGATCTATCCTGTTGACATGGTTGATCTGATGAATTACTGCTTTCAGTATAATCGAGCGAAGCGAGTTGAGGCTTATCCTGTTTGGTTAAATCAATAAATTGGTTCGGCTGATCCTTAAAAGGCTTATCCATTAAAGGATTATCCTTAACAGGATTATCCTTAACAGGATTATCCTTATGCAAATTTACCAATTTAAAATTCTTAAAGCTCATTCCGATTCGCCTTCCAATGCCGCTGCTATAAAACAATAATTGGCGCCATCCACTGCGTGATCCTCATCAAACCCGGCGTTCCATCTCGCCAGCTTCATCTCGACAAGCATTCTGGCTGTCTGAGCTGGCGTGACCTCAACGCCAAGCACCAATGTCCATCTAATTGCTAGTTCCTTGTACAGCGGCTGATACGGCCCCAGCTTCTTGCCCCGGTCTTTCATTGTCTGTGCGGCTTCTATCGCTAGATCTTGTGGATCGCTCATCCGGTACACTCCCCATCGTCTGCCTGACAAAAGAAGCTCTTATCATCAAAAATCCAATCAGATTGACGGCAAATAAAATCACCTAAATCTTGATAACTCTGCCCATAAATAAACTGATTTCCGATCTGCTTTTCCATGTCGATCCACCATTGCATGCGCTCTGGGTGAGATCGAAACATAGCCGCCCGATTTGCTTCTGATTTCAAAAAACACCCATCACAATTACTTGTGGTTGTAATGTTCAAATCAAAATCGAAAGCTAACCTTTGCTTTCCCCAAAACTCTAAAATGTCAGGGTTGCGTATTTTGGTATCATTCAAAGGCCACCAGTATTTTATATATTGGACTGGGCTTTGTTTTATGCGCCTTGCTTCATCTGCGCGGATGCCCACCGCATTGTGCCAACTTTTCCAGCCAAGTGATTGCAAATACAAAACACTTGGACGAATTTTTAATTGCTGCGTGCAAAAACGGCGAATCTTGTCTGGCAATCTATTATAATGATTTATGATTGCAGCGAATGGCTCCCCATCCCTTGAGGCACTGTTGTGGTTCACAGTTTCAAAGCTGTGCTTGCCGTCTAAATTTCTATATTCCACCCACGTTATTGGAACGCGCCATCGTTCGGCACATTCTTGAACAAAATCGAGCGTTTCCGGCATTTCTCTGCCTGTGTTTGCAAAAACTACCTTTGCGCGCTCTGGCAGATCGCCATTGGCTTGCAATATCTGATGCAGCATATAGGCTGATGTTCTGCCGCCACTAAAGCTGATCTGTATGTTGCCGTTTGGTAACTGATAAGCGCTGGTCATGTAATATCCTCCAACATTTGTTGTTGCTGCATGTCAGCTCCCCGGTTCCCAAGATCACCCATGTTCCTTGGCTCATCTGATGTTCTTTGCTGCATACAACGCATTTCTCTGTCATGCCCTTTTGCGGTGAAAAATGCCTGACCTTGTTCTTTCTCTTCATTGATCCAAATCTCCATAACCTTGTCAGCCAACGCTGACCGCAAATAATCCCATGTCAGGATGCCGGGGCTTCCTTTGAGGTATTCCGGCAATGACTGGTGGGTTTCATCGAATGAAAGCTGGTTGTCTGTCGATAATCGCCGAACAGGGATGCTGTATGCCTCTGCAATGGCAAATGGCCCCAATCCTAGCGTCAAGAGCCTTAACAGCTCTGTGTCGGCTTCTATGAGCGCTTCATCAATCACGGTTGGGTATCCTTCCATCCCAAATCATGGCTTCCAGCTCTTCATCAGTCAGGTTCTCTGACCCGAATGACGGCTCCAGATCTTCTTTGTGAAGCAGCTCAGCCGGTCTAACTGGCGGCTTTGTGGTAACCTTTTGCCGGTACTCAGTCTTGACCTTCAGCGCTGGCAACGGCCCCTTCTTTAATGGCATGGGAATGAACAGCTCTTCACTTGTGGAAAATCGATAGCCGCAAGCAAGACAAGCCCTGCGCCGCCTGATCGTGTTGTCGTGGTGCAACCTACTGTCTTTGACAGTTGTGTCTTTGGAGCATTTGGTACACTTCAATTTCTTCATCCTCTGTCAGTTGTCTATGACCGCTGTAGTCACATTCCCAGCAACCAAGGGCCATGCATTCGGAACATTCCTTCATGTATTCCACGCCGATTTCGGGATACCTAAGCACCGGGATAACAATGTCCATGAGCTTATCCACCAGCGGCCTCGCAAATCTGCTTCACAAGATTGGCCTGACCTGTCTGGCGCAGCTTGATTAGCGGCGATAAGAACAGCTCCACCTCTTGCAGCCTCTTGGCCACAACAAGGTGCGAACCAGCCAAGCGCAGCTCTTCATGCATTGTCTTTTGATTGTCAGACACCTTGCCGCCTCGTGGCCGCTTCAGCTCAATGAAGATCGGCAAGCGCTTTACATTGTCGAGCCAACCGGCATCATCAATGAACAGTTCCAGATCAGGCCAGCCCCATTTGGTGCCAAGCTTCTTCAAGCGCCGCTTGTAGCTGATATGCCGGGTGCCTTCATTGGGGCTGTGGTGCAAGACGGCATTGACCGGCAGTGAGGCGTCAAGCCACTGCACGACATAGTCCTGAAGCTGATCCTCAGTCATTAAATACAACGCCATAAAAGCTGGTTGGCTGGACGGCACCATCCGTGACATTTACGATTCGCATCATAAATTTGCGGTTCGGGATCTTTGCATCCTTGTGGCTTGATGGCAGACACCAGCGCCGTGCCACTGCCGCATGACTAGCGCCGGTAACCCGCGCTAACGCTGAGTAACTAAGCCCTTTGCTCTGCCGATATTGATCAAGTGTCATACCTGTCCTCGCTTTATATTTAATAGCATAAGTATCAGGCTTGACATGTGATGACAAGATAATTAGGTATAGACAATCAGGTTTGACACAAAGTGTTATGGGAGCTTACATTATGTACATGGGAAATAACTTAGATGAAATGATCAGCGTGGCCGGTATGTCAAAGAAGGCACTCGCTGAAGAAAAGGGCGTGACGCCAGAAACCGTGTCGCGCCACATCCACAGCAAAATTAGCATGACGCTTCAAGATGTCGAAGACTATGCGCGCATTCTAAAATGCCAGCCGTATGAGATTGCCTATACCAGCCCCCCGATACCAATTCTAGGTGTCTGGCACACTGATCCTGATACACAGAACATGAAGCTCATCAATCGCTTTCAAAAAGACAAGACCTATTTTAAAAAAGGTATGGTACTGCACGGCAACTTTAGTGAAGGCTGGGCATGCATATACTGGAACCTAGACCAAAACACTCAATCGCCTTGGCGTCATTATCACGATAGCTTGACCATGATTAAGATAAGCTCTGTGGCTGACAATAAAATCGATCAAAACGCAATTATGAACAAATGTTACGTCATGACCAAGGCCGGGGTCATGTTCTCCGGTGTGTTATGGCCGCAACATCACAATGCTTTGTACACCCTCACAGATGTTGTTGGTGTGCCAGAAGAAAGCAGAATATTAACCGATCTTGATATCCGCTGGGCTGCGCCGGTTGCTTGGTTCCTTCACCAGCGCCGGTTAGAAAACATTGTCATGGTTGATTACGAATCACCATTTATCGCGCGTCATTATGAAAAGCTAGTCCAAAAACAAACGCCTGATCGTAAGGCTTTTTACGAAAAAATCTATCAGGTAAAAATGAATGAACCTGTTACTGATAGCAAAACAGATGGCCTTAAAATCGTAGATTAATGCGCTCCAAGCATAACGCTTGACACTGTATGTCATGACCTGATAGAACCGTTCCACACTTTGGGAGCGGTTCTTTGTCATTTAAAAACTTTTCTAAGCCACAGAAACAAGACTTTGTCAGGCAAGCAGCCCGGCACTCTTACTATCATCACAGCCAGCCAAACAAGCCTGACGGCTTTACGTTCTTTGACAAAGCTGTTGTCAGATCAGAACGCGAGAATGCCAAGGCAGTCTTAGCTGGTGAGGCAAAGGGCGATAAGGCTGAAGCACAAAAAATTATCGACATGCATGGCGTTTACGTTGACAGCCGGGGCAGAACGCAGTCAGGCGATAAGCCGCCATTGATCTCTGGCCGGGCTGTTGAGAACTATTGCACCGATGTAGCTGTCAACGATCTAAGCCCGACTGATGCCTTTAAAAACGCCATCAATGAGCTTCAAGGCTTTTCTGGCGCGTCATGGCGTGATGCCGACAAAGACAAGCGTGAGCTGGAACACAAGACCACAGTGCGTTATGGCGCTGATGGGTCTGTTCCTAAAAAAGATATCATACCAACACACCATGAATTTGAGCTGGTGTGCAGCAATGCACTTGACGGCTTGCGCGAGGCGTTTGCCGGCGCCAACCGCATTACCGGGCAGAAAGAGCTGACCGGCAAGTTTGACGATGTGCAGCTACCCTATAAAGGTTACGGCGATTTCCAAGAAGGCGGCGTGGAGCTGAAGACCAAATGGGATCGGGGCGCTGGCACAGACAAGCCATCAGCCGGGAGCCTTCCAAAAGAAATACCTTTCAACAATTTGATGCAGATCGCTGGGTACTGGCACATCACTGATATCTGGCCGCAAATCGTATATGCCAACAGGCTTGGCTATCGCGTCTTCAAGCCAACGCTTGATCAGCTTCATGCCGGGGTTGCCGCCATCAGGGAAGCTTGTGTGCGGCGTGAACGCCTACTCGCTGCCGCCAACACCACCGAAGAGCTGTTGAGGCTTTGTGACCCTCAGTGGGATCACATGTTTGTGTGGCGTGATCTGCCCCCGGAAATTTTAGACCGCGCTCAAAAGATTTGGAGATCGTAATGCTTAAAATTTTTACACGCAAAAGACTAACCGAATCAGAAATCGAACTACGCCGCATCCGGCACATTCTAGAGCAAATGCAGAACGATGCTATCGCGCGTGGTGTGTTGCTCAACGCTATCAACGCAACCCTAAAAGAAAGTGATGATGATGATACAAGATCTGTTTGATATTGAGCCGCCGCATCAGGCTCACAGCCCCACCAGCGCAGCGTCAGCCGCCAAGATCAAGCCCAAGTTCGGCAAGAACATGGTCAAGGTGCTTGAGGCTTTGCAACGCCATGACAAGCGCGGCCTGACTGATGAAGAGGGTTGCGCTGCCACTAACATGACCGGCAACAGCTATCGCCCGGCGCGCGTCAAGCTGGAACAGCTCAATCTGATCTTCAAGACTGAGGCCACGCGGCAAACCAAGTCAGGCAGAACGGCTGCAATCTATCTTTTGACCATGCTTGGAATGATGGAGATGTCACGATGACGCAAATGCCAGAAGCCATAGCAACGGCACTGGTTGCATTCCAAGCCAAAAACAGCGCTATGACGCTGGACAAGCGGGGTAACCGCTCACAATACGCATCAATCGGTTCGATGATGACGCTGGTTAAAAAAGCAGCGGTTGATCACGGTCTTGGCATTTCATTCCCGGTACGCCGCACAGAAAACAATGAATATTTTATATCGCCGGTCATTGTGCATAGCAGCGGCGTGAGCTGGTCATCACCTGATCTGGCTTGGCCCCTCATTGTTGATGACATGACACATTGCCAGAAGCTTGGCAGCGCCATGAGCTATGGCCGTAGGTATTTGCTGCAAGGCATCCTTGGCCTTGCCGCCGGGATCGCTGAGCTTGATGACGATGATGATGACGATGGTGAAGCAAACTTTGATTGGAAAGGCTGGGCTGATCAATCGTTGGCAATAATCAAAACCGCCAACAAAGCGCAGCTTCATAAATGGGATACAGATAACACCGAAATTATCAAACAGGCAGAAACCGCAGCGCCTGATGTTTATAACACTGTGGGCATTGAATATCACAATAAATTGGAGAGCTTTAAATGAGTAACAAACCAACATTCACAAACAATAACACTCAGATGGAGTGTATCCGGGGTCAGGCCGGGGAACCCGCAAAGCTAAAGCTGGCTTGCTGGGTCAACCCGAAAAAGGCAGACAAGTTTGATTCAGATAAGCTTCAAGCTTGTGACCAGATCCGCGACTTGGTCATCAAGCATGACCTGACCTTCAATGTTAAATTCAAGCAGCGTGTCGATGATGATTACAACAACGACAAGGATCTGGGGTCTGTCAATATTTTTGCCAACAAGCCGTATGAAGAGCCGCAAGACAATGATGCTGCCCCGGCTGCACCATCAGGCGGCGGTTTTGGTGGGGGCTTTAGCAATGGATAGAAACCCCGGCCCTGCCTTGCTTGCTGTTCGCGATGCAGCCACTGCGCTGTTTGGCAGATGGACACCGGGTACGCGGGATGCAACCTATCGCCTGTTAAAGAAAGGCACATTGGCCAGCGTCCGGGATGGCCGCAAATGGTGGATACCCGCCGAAGAGATTGATCGCATTCGTAGCATGAAGGGAGCTGATGATGGGCAGAACATGGACGAAGAAGCAGCGCGCTGAACAATCAAGAAAGATCAAAGCCGCGTGGGCCGCAAAAAGAAAAGCAGCCAAGCCGTGGTGGCGTAGGCTGCTTGGATTGTAGGAAGGGGGGCAAGCGCCCCCTTTTTTATGTGCGGAACGATGCCATGTTGCTCTTGATCTCGCCATGTTCCTCTTTGCTTGCTACAAACTGATGCTGATATTGATCCTCAGTAAACTGCGAGTTGTGGTGGCCCATGTACTCAGTGACCTTTCTCCAATCCTTCATCTTGCTAAACTGTGCGCTTGCAAAGAAATGCCTAAAGTCACCAAGGTTCGATAGCTGCAAATCAACAGCTCTTTTGATATGCTTGGCAAGCACAAGCTTGTGCTTGATCGATGAAATATTGACCCACTTGCCAGCCCCATCTGTGTAGCCACCAGCGGCAACAACTTGGGCTTCTAAAGTTGGGATATCAAACATGCCTGACTGCCTTGCCACACGCTTGATCATGCGCTGCAACGTATGCTTGTCGGCTGGCTTGCCATTGCTATTTGCAAACACAAGATCACTTGGCTTTTTAAATGCGCTTGCAAGCATTACTTGCTCAACCAAATTCATTGTCTCATCTGAAATTGGAATAAAGCGATAGCCGTTTTTTGACTTTGGTGGGCCTATTTGGCCGTCTTGTTTGATTGTCTGGCTGATTTCAATACCGGCGTTTATGTATTTGCCGGTCTGTTTATCGCGCTCACAACTCACATTGTGCCGGGGCAAGCCACGCAGCTCTGACATACGCACACCCGATTCGTAATATGTGTTGATCATTGCTTGGCTTTTTATATCTTCTTTTTCCACAGCGGCAAGCAAAGCAGCTATAATATCTGGCTGTATTTTGGGAGCCTTTGCATCTTTGATTGCCTCGCCTTTGACTTGCAACTCTTTGCCCTCAAGTGGGTTCATTAAAATAAAACCCTCTGCGACACAAAATTTAAAAAACATGTTTATGAAGATAAATCTAGTTTTCATGCTTTTAACATCGCCACCATAATTTTTTATGGCGCGAATAATGTCTGTCGCAATTCTGCTTTTGTTTTGCAACTTGCAGACCTCAAACAAATTTAGTTTCTGGAACTCTCTGCCATTAACCCTAAAAGTTCTAGCCAGCTTAATCGCGCGGATTGCATTTTGTGCGGATGCCAATTCAATTTTTTCTTCAACTAACGCCAAGTCATTTCTAGCTGTAATGAACTTGTCAATCAGTTCATCACACTTGATGTCTTCAACCGGCTCCTGATTCGTACCTTTGTTAAAATTACGCACAGCCTCAACCATTGCATCGATAGCGTCAGATTTGTTTGAATATGAACCAACAGTTGGGCCTCTTCCCAGTTTACGCATATCAACAGTCCAGACACCGGGCCTTCCGATGCGCTCATATACTCTACAATTTTCTACTTTTTTAAACATGCGATGCTCCCTTCCGGGCGGCTGTTAAGCCGCCGCCCTTTTACATTTAATGATTTCCTCTCGCCAAGCCATTTGAGCTACCTTTGCAACAGTGCAACAAAGGCTCCATCGTGTTGGCAATCCGTTTTCTGCAAGAGCTTCTTTAGCGTGTCTTGCAATCTCACTGGTTCTGGACTGACTGTGCAAATCACCGGCTTCAAAATGCGGTAAAATTTCTTCCGCAATCTCTGCTACTTTTTTGTCTGTAACGAACATTTTACGCTCCCTTGTTTGATACCTTACGAATCAGTTATGACACATGATGTCAAACAATGCAACAAAACCGTATCCAAAATTGTATCCAAACGCAAAAAAAGCCCCCGGCCAATCAAGGCCGAGGGCTGGTAATATATTGATTTTATTATTTAATTTTTGGTCGGAGCGGCCAGATTTGAACTGACGACCCCTACACCCCCAGTAAAGAAAATAGGGATGTTTAAGTCTATTTTGTGAGGTTTTAAGCCAGTTCTTACTTGTCCAATACGCTGCTTACTTGGGTAAAAGCGTATCCAATCTGTATCCAATTAGGCGTATGACTTCTTAGTCTTTTTCTTTTCTGCAAAGCCACCAGTCTTGCTGCTCATTTTGCTATAGGTTTTCGGGTCAACTGTGCTGTCTTTTTTTGACCGGCTGGTGCCAGCGGCTTTACGTTTATTCATATTTGCATAGAGGCTCATCATTTATCCTTTCGGGCAATCCCATTTTTTCAGTGCTTTGTTGATCCGACTATTAGGATCTCGCGCCGTCTTGGCGCTGGTTAGTTTCTTTTTCATCCCGCCCATTCGACTGCAAAAGCTATCCCGGCGTTTGCCAGCTTTCTCAGACTTCGATGCCATCTTGCTACTGACCGGCGGCTTCAAGTTATGGCCTTGCGCTCTTGCTGATCTGCGCCCCGCTGCGTTAAGTCCACCAGATTCGGACTTGCCTTCTTTGCGTTGCCATGCAGCGCTCACGCAATCAACCCTTTGCGATACCCATTTGTTCTGTCAAAGGTAAGCACATCAGCCCGGTTGTCTGTTGCTGCATAAGAGCAATGAACCCACCCGCTGTTCATCTCGCCGGTATAGCATTCCAGTATAAGCTGATCGAACACTAGGTTGTCTTGGATCCAAACACAGAGATCATGGTTGTCATAGCCAGCCACCTCAAAATCGGCAGCGGCTGATAGGTTATCCGGGCAGCAATGTTGGCTGGTAATTTTTGATCCGATTGCAACGCAAAGCTCCGGGGATCTAAAGCCGGATGAAACAATGAACGATCCAAACTCTTCACGCACCGGCTGCAATATGTTTTCACAAAGCATCACCAACGCTTTGATCTGTTCATCATTAGGTTGGTTTGGGATGCCTTTGCGCTCAGCGGTTTGTGACTTGCACATTTCAGCAAGGCTAAAATTTCTAGAGAGCTGCATTATTTTTTCCTAAACTTGTCTATGCCTTTGATGCCAAGTGCGCTGGTGCAAACCAGAAACACCAGATACTGATACCATTCGGGCAGCTCGTTCAGCCGGTCAAAGCCAGCCTTTACGACATCTTCCATGCCCGGCACAAAAACCAAACAGACCGGCACAAGCACGACTATTGTGACAGCTTCATCACGCCAAGAATTTTGCGTGGACTGCGCCATGATCTTTTCCCACTCAGCTACGCTTGTCGCTGAGCTGACTAGAACCTTGGCCTTGGCTTCGGCCTCTGCTTTGGCAACCGCGCCCTTGGCTTTCGATTGCTCGACTTTGTTCTCAAGGAATGACCCGGCTAATGAAGCAATTGGGCCAATAAGCGCTTGTATCATTTGCACTCATCCTTTCCAGCGCAGTCTGCCGGGAAGCAGTGCGCTCTGAGTTGGTAATATTCATTGCTGTAAGAGGCTTGCCACATTGTGGCATCGACTAAATAGAGGCACTGTTCTTCAGTCATTTCTTGTTGCAGCGCGATTTGATTGCCAATGTAATGCCACTGGTTACCATCGTTGCCCCACATAGTTATGACTAGAATAAATGTTTCAAACATTATTCTTTTGGCTTCTTGTCAGCGTAGGCATTTGCCCCAAAATAAAAGCCCAGAACGGCACTGTTGGAAATGAAATAAGTAGGAGCTATTTCAGTGATTAACTTTGCTGTATTGTCGTAGCCAAGCATTGCAGTGATAAGGATTGCAGCCGGATAATTGAGTGTGCCAAACAAACAAAACCAAGCCATATAGCGCATGCTGTCTCGCCGCGCATCAGCATCCTCAAGCTCCCGGCGCTTGAACTCCAGCGCCATAGCAATCTCATCGTCACACAAGACATTGTCAGAGTTTGTGTCGAGATGCTGATATGCACTGTCTTTCTGCAATTTCTTTTGCGTCATAATATTATTTCTTCTGCGCCAGAGTTATTAACAGCGGCAAAAATGAACAAGCAAAAGCCAACGATCACAATGATAACAAATGCCGATAGCGCGATTCTTTCAAGCGTTTTTTCCAAAGCCGCAGACGCACGAATTTTCTCACGCTCTTTTTCTTGTATGCGCTCTTTCTCTTCACGCTGTGCATTATTAAAATGGGCAATGATCTCATCGTAGCATGTCGGCCCAAAGCGCATATTTATTAGCAATTTTGCGTCAGCGAGCGTTTCGCGGATTTTGCGCTTTTCAATTACATAATCAATTGAACTTTGCAGCGAAATGCCAACAGAGCCTTTTGAAGACTGATCCTTGTTTAAGGCTTGCTCAGACTGCAACAGCTTTGAAATATGCCCGGCCACTGTGCCTAAATCTTCACAGTCTTGGAGCCGTTCCTTGCACCATTTTATCGATGCTGACGCAGCAGAAATTGCCGTTAAAACGGTTAATGGCTCCATGATGTGTCTCGATTTTTAGATGCGTTCAGCCACAAGCAATACAATCAATGTGGCAGCTTGACCGATGAGGATCATTTCCAAACGCTTAAAGCGAACGAGGGATTCCCGCCAACGCTCCGCGCACACGGCTTCGTGCGTGTCGATCTGTGCTTGTACAGATATGGCGGTAGGCTTTGCCATCAAGCGTAGGGGCTATCGCCAAGAACGCTTGTATCCCAAGCCGCCTTGAGCTTTGCAATAGTGTCTGCGCTGTCTATCGCTGATGCGGCTGGCGCATCGCGCAGGGCAGCTTTTTTAGTGACTGACGCAGACTTTGCAGATGCGTCATCAGCTTCTAGTGCTTTCATATAGACAACATCCTCTGCCGCAAGCAGTGGTGCGCGAACCTCACGGATTTTGTCTTTGAAGATAACCTTCGCGGCAGTCATATCTTCTGAAATAACCTTGCCAGACAATGACCATGCGCCACGAAAATGCCTATCGCTGGGCTTGCTCGTCAACTCAGCGGAATCAATCTGATTACCGGATTTGTCAACTATGTATGTTGCTACAGCCATGATTTACTCCTTATGCTGCTAAGTCTTCGATTGTTAATTCTTCACTTATTTTCCAACTATTACGCCACTCGCGAGTTGCTGGAAGCTGCTCTTTGCGGCAGATAACCATCTTAGGTTTGTTGCCCTCGTTCCATGTCTTCCAGACAGATTGCGGGCAGTCTTTCATAATAAGATATTCGATCGCCTGTTCTTCAGTCATGGCTGGCATAGGCTCTGTGTTATGCAACAAATAGCCTCTTGTGTGCTTCACAAAGTCAGGTTGCGCTTCATCCTTGGCAAGCTCCCAATAGCTTTGAACCGGCGGCAAGATACCGCCCTGCAATGCACAAGCCATCCAATTAGGGTCAGGCACAAGGATTTTAGCGCACTCGTCTACACTGTCCTCATAGACTACACGATAGTCTGACTGCACCCCATCAAGGTTTTCTTTAGCCCAGCATAGTCTGTCAAATAGGTGTGTGCCTTGGAACTGTGGGGTCAGTGTCATGCCAAGTCTCCCATAAACATAACGCACAAATGTTCTGCATCTACATCACTGGTGCTGTCGTGGTCTTTTACACTGTGTCGGGTTACGGTTGAGGTAGGGTTTATGTTACGTACAACACAAGCATCAAAACAGTTAGTGCCATCACCGCTTGCTCTTTTGCCGCCGTAACTCCAACAATAATTAGCAGAACTGAAAGCACTGGTGACGGTTATTGAATGTTCTCCTGCCGAATTGTCGATGTATGAAGCAATATTTAGACTTGCTCTTGTTGTCGTGCCACTCATGTTATGGTTTGACCAAGCCTTCGCACTACCACCCGCCACAAAGCTAGTAGCAATGCTGTTGTTCCCAGCGGCATCCTTCAGGGTGTTTACTCTAAGTTCGCTTGCCATTATGCTAGGTCTCCAAATACTGTTGAACAAACATTTAAACCATCAGTGTATGACCCACTATTGTTCACGCTTGCTAAAGAATATGCGCCAGTTAGAAAAGTATGTATGTACAAACCATTTATAGCTGGAGTGTCAGGACAACTGTCAGTATACTGCAAAGTGTAATCATCATTAGCCATGTCATTTGCGATTGACACGGTTCCACGACCCACACCGCCGTCTGCTACGGAGGTTACGTTAAAACTGTCTTGAATTGTATGACCAGAATCTCCGTTATAATGCACCCAAACTTTTGCCAACCCCTGTTGAAGATTAGTCGTGGTTGAGTTGCCCTCGCCAGTAACGCTAATAGAACCAGCGGTGGTTACACCTGTTAGTGAATCTACTTTAAGTAAACTAGCCATTATGCGAGGTCTCCTAAAGCCGCTGATGATACATATTCTGCATTATTCATAGCATTTGCACTTGTTGATGTATTGGCAGCATATCTGGCACTGGTATCACTATTTACAAGAATAATACGATTAGTGTTTGAAGTTGCCATTGAACCCGGAGGCTGTGCAGCAACACCCCCGACTACTATAAAATTTGCACTGCTCATATTATTAGTAAAGTTACCGTACATTGACCCACTATCACGTTCCGTTTTACTACTAATATTAAAGCTATCAAGAAAAGCACCAGTTGCAAAATTGTTAGCGTGGTATGCTTTAGCTAAACTTTGAGCAGTATTCTGCGTAACATTGCCACCATCTGATACATAGGTAGATGTATTAGCCATCTTGACATTAGAACCGCCAGAGCCAGCCTTATCTACAATGGTGTCTACATTTAACTGACTGGTCATACGATACTCCAATATCCATTAACAGTGACGGTGGCGTTTTGCGTAATCGGGCCAGCGGAAAGCGCAGCATTGGTTGCGTCTATTGTTAGCGCAGCATCAATGACAATTTCGTTTTGGCGCACCACGGCAACATATTCAGTCTGATCGCCAGTTTTGCCGATAAATGGATATTCTGTTGTCATCAGGTTATCTCCATTATGCTTGCGGTGACGCTCAATTTGTCAGAAACACTACAGTCAATTTGCAGCACATCAGTTGTTTCAAGCACAATCTTGCCCACCAACGGTGAGACTGAACCGCCAACCGGAATGGGTATGTTTTTAGCAAGGAATGTCGTGGTGTTTGCGGCAGAACGGCCACCGCCGGATGTGTTTGAAACCACTTTGACTGATGCTGTAACTTGCGCCGTATGCACATTTGCCAAAATCAACCCGATTACCACGGTTGTCGTTGATCCCGGTGTCGTATAGAGCGCCTCTGGCGTGCCAGCGCTGGCTGGCATCACATCATGCGATACAACCTTAAAAGTATTAGCCATTTATATCTCCTTATCCTAACGCAATGGCTAGGGCTGTTGCTTCATCTACCGTTGCCTTGGTTCCAATTGTTCCAATGTTGCTGGCTACTATGTTCACATTGGATATTGATCCCGCAACACTAGAAATACTACTGTTTGCGCCAGCTACTGTTGCAATATTGGTAACAACGCCAGAAGCCCCAAGCGTTGCCATGTTTGTGACATTTGCGCTCGTAGCCAAAATGTTTAGGTCAGTTACAATATCGGATGTTGCGAGTGTGTTTAGATCTGAAATTATATCGCTTGTGGCTAGCGTGTTCATGTCAGAAATAACATCAGATGTTGCAAGCAAGGCCATGTCAGCTATGACATCGCTTGTTGCAAGCAGAGCCATATCTGCAATAACTGCACTTGCTCCAAGAGCCGCTATTTCACTGTTAGAACCAGCGACTGTGTTTATATTTGTTTGCTCTGAGCTTGTTGGCTTGACATCGATCCAAGCACTCCCAGAATAAACCTTCATTCCAGAGCCATCTGTTTTGAAGTACAGATCTCCAGCGTCTAAATTTGAGGATGGGTCAGAACTAGCTGCACCATGATACTGTCTGGTAAATGTCGTTAAGGCTGCTTCTGCATCTGTGGCTGAGCTTGCCGCTGCCGTTGCTTTTGTTGTGGCAGTCGTTGCCGCTGTCGTTGCTGATGCTGCGTCAACAAGCAATGACCATTTGGCGCTGTCGGTGTTCGTTGTTAGCGGCTGAGAGCCAGAGCTAGTATGCGCTGTCGTGGCTATGAATATATTGGCGGTGCTTGTGTCCTTGACTATATCGCGCAAAGCATATGTCGTTGACGCTGCCCAGTTGCCTTTGAATGTACCAAGCTCAGTCGTGACGCTCAGCTCACCGCTACTATCGAATGCTAAGATCTTGGATGCCCGATCTGTTGCACTTGTTGTAAATTCAGTGCTTGTCATCGTGTTCGTGCGTGACAGCTTGATAGAGCGGTCTAGCTCTTCATCATGCTGTTGAACCATTCGCACCAAACGATCAAGCGCTGTCTCAAAGCTTGAAGCCGGGAATGGATCGTTAGCAACAAGGTCAAGCGTTTGTGTATTGCCTAGCTCTGATCTGATCACAACAGTCTCGCCAGAAGCCGGGCGCTGGTCTGTGCTTGAATGGTGCGCGTCAGAGCTGGTGCCGGTATTGAACTTGAACAGCACATTGCCGCCAGAGGATGCACCAGCGCCAGTGACGATAAAATGGGTATTAAGGGTCTTTGTACTTTCAGTGCCAGCCGCTGAGCGCACAATGACCGTTAAATCCGCATCCGCAAAGATAGGAAAGTCATACGCAAATGAATGCGTTGATCCATTGCCATTATATGACTTGGTAATATTTGTGGTGCTGATTGTCATAGTAACTCATCCTTTTTGAGAGATTCAATGTCTCTGGCGGCTTCCCCTATTCGCTCGTTGCCCGGCATGTCAGACAGAACTTGAAATGCGGCATCCATAAATGAATCGTTAAGTGATGTAATTAAGGACTTCTTCTCTTTGTCTGTTGAGCGCCGATATTCTCTGCCATTCATCAATGCTTCCAGCCCATCTTTAAATGAGCTGTATCTGCGATTGACGCGAACTTGTATTGGCACAATGCCAATCTCAGCCATGTTAGCTGGCACCTGATCCGGGCTTCCTTTAGCAATCCAAACCAAATTGCTGAGCTGCATTTCAGTGAGCTTAATACCTTTGACCACCCTGTTTGCTGGCTGCATTGGCACCGGCCAATCTAACCGCACAAGCTCATCCACATAGGCTGGCTGGTCATCAGATGCGCCAATGACCATAGGGCTGAAAGCATTGTAAAGCCGTGTGTATGGTGCCTCTTCGTATGACGGCCCATCTGTCACTAACCGGCCAAGACTGTCATAGCGCGGGATCTCAGCGTATTGGTTATCTGCAAACACATTGGTGGCCACCATATTCAAATAGCCATCATGGACAGCTTTGAACATTTGTTCACCAGCTTCACCTTTAGGCATTCCAACCCAGCGAAAATCATAGTTGCCATCCGCGCCGAGTTTTAGATCACCGGCATCACTCATGCTAATTACATCATCGCGTGTGTAAATGTCGTAATTAGCGCCGGTCTTAGTAATTGTGTTGTCACCAATTCGCTCGACTGTGCGCGTTAAGGCAGAAAAAGGATTTGGCACACCCGGCACTAGGTTCATAGAACCCAATGGGCCTCTGGTAATAAAATCAGGATCGCCTCGCTCCAGCGCCGTTAGAACTTGGGCAACGCCCTGCAACATTGGTAGTTCTCTAAAATAATCACTTACTGCAAAAACCGCTGCGGCCGCAACAGACTGCCTTTCGTCTGCCGTTCTTGCCAAAGACATTTTCTGCATAGCACCGGCAGCAATGCCAATCGTGCTGGCTAGTGGCCCCATGCCACTATAAGATATGTATTTCAAAGGGCCGTTAGGCGCGCCAAATGAATTGAACAACGGCAATGGCTCACCATCTGCATCGACAGGGAAATCGTCACCCCGGAACACAAACGAATAAGGCTGCCATCCCGGTGGTAGTTTTTCGCGTGTCTTTTTGTCTTTTGGCGTAGCACCAGTAATTTTGCCCTGACCAGCGTACATCGCGGTCATTGACATAATCATGCCGCCACTTGCTAAGCGCGCTAACTTGATCTGGCGTTTGCCAGCATCTTTGCCGTATATTTCTGGATGCGCTAGACCAATAGGTGTGCGCTCTAGTGTTCTTAAAATATCGTTTGTCGGCGCTGTTGCAAAAGGCAGTATGTAGCGGCCAAACCAAGTGTTTTGCAAAGCTGACGCTGATTTTCCAAACTGACCTAGATCAGTCATCAGGGTGTCGTAACGCCCCTTAACATCCAACTCATCAGCAAACTGTCGTGGGCTGAGCAATACCATAGAAGCTTCGTCTTGCGCTTGCTTTTGGTTCATGCCACTAGCTAATGCTGCTTTGTACTGGCGGTTGGCCTTGGCGTATAACTCGCCGTTTTGTGACAATACTTTGAAAAAATCATCGCCGCCAAGAAGCAATCGTGTGGGTAGACTTGTGCCTTTGTAAAAATAATCTAAAGCTCTAGCAACAGGGGTATCGCCTATAGATGCAGAACGATAATTGTTCATTTCAACTTTGCTTACAGCATCGCCGGGCTGATTTGTCTTGACTGCCATTGCTGCCGCTGACATTGCATCACCAAAAGACTTGTAATACCCAGTCCATCTAGCAAGAACATCAGACATATAGCGTTGTTGCGTGTAATCAATTTCAGAGCCAACCGCCCGGCGAATGCCTCTTTCTGTTGCCCCTATGGCACCAGCAATAAACTCTTCTGGCACTTGCATAATCATAAACAACAGATTGCCGCCAATGTTTTTGAACTGCGTTTTTGGGCCAGACAATAATCCATTGATATAAAGATGCTCAGCGCCTTGCCGAAAGCGAGACATAATGCCTTTTTCAGCCGCCTGATTAAACGCACCCTCACCATTTGCGGCAGCTTTTAACAGGCCATCAGCGGCCATCATTAAACTTTTAGCACCGCCAGATGCCTCTATAACATCCATGTTCATTAAGGCAACGGCATCCGGGGCCATGCCTTCAGTAACCGGGATATTAAAAGATTGCAGCAATCTAGCTGCCTCAGTTTGCGCCCCCTTAATCTGCAATTGAATGCCGTTGTGAATTGCAAGCTGCCGTCTGAATTGCAGCATGACAGCATCGCCGCCACCCTCTTTTACTTGCTTGGCAAGATCTGCCAGCTTTTTTGCGCTGTCTGACAACAGCATTCTGGCCGCTGTTGCTTCAGCCGCATTGGCAAAAGCAGTACCACGCTTTCTTTTCAATACACTTCTTGTCAGCCCAAGACTGTCTGCTAATTGACTTGTTGCAGCTTCGACAGTGTCTGCATTAGATATAACGCCCCTAGTCGCAGCTTGTTGCTGATCTGGCAAGCTATCTGACACAGCTTGGATCAAAGCCTTTACATCGTCAGGCTGTTTGATTTTATCCCAGTTAAATGGCGCGCCATCTTTGATGCTTCGCAAATAGCCTTCTTCAATCGTAGCAGCCTCAATGACCTCATCAGCCTGACTTTGGCTTGCAACGCCAGCCGAATCTTCTGTGAGGTTAAAACCTTGGTTGTCAGCCGTAACGCCTCTTTGACTATCAGTAATTGTTGCGCGCAATTGCTGGTCAGGTGTCAGCTCTACCGCATCATCAGCTTCTGATAACGCTTGTGCTAGTCTTTGGCCTGATGGGCTAAGATCTGTTGCTTGGTTGCCTTGTTCTTTAAATTTAGCTTGGCCATCATCTGACAATGTTTTAGCGGCAGATAAAGATTGCGTATCACGATAGGCCAGCTCATCCGGCCCAAGGTTACCTTCAGCCGGAACGCGCGGTTTCACATCGATGCCTTTTTTGGCTACCGGCTTTTCTCCAGTTACTGTCGGCGGCCCTACTGGCTCGTTTTTGCCAACGCCTTTGAATAACTGAAACAGATTTGCAACAATATCAAATTTGCCAGCCACTTGTATGCCGGGATCAGACGCAAATTCGGTAACACCACCTTGTGCAACATTCGCCATAGCGTTGCTGTTGAGCTGAGCGCGTTGCTCTTGCTCAGATGGTGGCATCTGAATTGACATGAATTGTACCCATAAAAAAAGGGCGCTGAAGCGCCCATGTTAGAAAAACCCTACACGATTTGAATGCATTCGTGAAGCTTTATTATGCTTTAGTGTCAGCCTCAGTTTGTTTCGGCTGATCCGCTTTTGGCGTTTGAGATGAGTTCCCCAAAGAGGTTCTCAAGTTCGCCCCTGTCAATATCGATATCGGACTGCCCTGAGATCGCATCTTTTCCGGGCTGTCCACCAAGGTAACTTTTGTAACCGCCACCGTCTTTATCCTTTGTCCAATCATTTCTGAGCTTAGTCAGTTCGGTTTCCATAATATCGACTTCTGCATTTATTTCAAGTTTATCTGTAATTTCACTAAGTCTTTTGTTTGCAAAATCCAAAATATAATCTTGAGCTTGCGCTTTACTTAGAGGAGATTGCTTTATAGCAGCATCATCAATAATAATTTTTATACCGGGCTTGCCATCAACTATGATTGGCTGATACCCACGAAACAGCCCATTTGGCTCTGCTTCAACAAGTGCCTCAAACAAGCTTTTCAACTTTTCACTATCGCGCAACGATTCGCTGCCATCCTCAATAATATCAACTGCAAAATGTTTTGGATTTTTTGTAATGCTTTTTGGTGCATTAACCCAAACCTCTGTTTGGTTTAGAAGCAGCCCTAACCTAGCCGCCGCTCTCACTGCCGTATCTTTAGACGCAATTGCTTGCTGCACAGTTGATGGGTTTTGGAACAGCTCCCAACCGCCAGTGCCATGCACAACCCCGCCAAGATTTACACCTTCGCGCTTGTTAACAACCTCTATTGCTTTTGCCGTTACTTGGTCATTTATACTAATTTTAGCTGCGTCATCTAAATTTGCGTAATCATCACCAAATTTTGTTGCCCATGGAGAACCTTCGCCCGGATCAACTTCCATAGAAATGCGGCGCGTGTTTTTAGCAAAAGCGTCAACAACATCACCACCAACATTCGGTGTGCCATACATGCCAGACAATTGCATCCAGCCAATAGCTTGGACTTCAGCCGCTTCCCAATCAGATTTGCCCATCCAATTAATTGAATTGAGATGATCTGTTAACTGGGCGCCAAACAATGCCCGGTTTTCGTACATTGCCCCTTTGATGCCGCCGCCACCAAAATCGATGACGATGTCATCTGGCACATCATAACCAAGCCGCTTCATGTGGTTTACATATGTTTCGTCAACAAGCCCCATGTCTCGCGCTGTGTGAACATCCACAACGAATGGCGCGCCGCCAGCCGGGTCATTGTTCATAAATGAGCGAACATTCTTTCCATAACCGCTGTCAAGAAAATCAGATATTTTCTGTCCGGCACCGCCAGTAATTTCTGACTGTGTAAGGATATCAATAACAATTTTGTTTGCTGATGGCAGACCTTTACCTTTTAGCTGATCTTTTGGCACACCAGCTTTGACTTGCTCATAAACAAATAGCACATCATTTAAAGTTTGGCTTGGGCTAGAATTTTGCTGCCCGGCAAACCAAGCATCAGTAAGCCGCGCAATCTCTTTGGGGTCACCATTAGCTTGCTTTTGAAATTCACCAAAAACTTTTTTGTACCATTGTGATGTTTCAATGATTTCATCTGGAGACATTGTAGCTTCGATGCGCGATTGCCAATCCTCTGGCTTAATATCTCCAACGGTTATATCAGGCAAACCAGACCCAGCCGGTGCTTTGATAACTGTCCTTTGGTTTTTCGGCTCACCGGGATACGGCTTGCCTTTTTCTTTCACGGCATCAATTCGGCCTTGGTGCAATCTTAATTCGTTAGCGGCCTTGTCTGCGTTAATTGGCAACCCACCTTCAGATATTATAGGTTTTTCGCCGCTTGCAAGTTTGCCAGCGTATGAAATTGCAGCATCAATCATTGGCATTGGGTCAGCCCCGGCAGTTAGCGTTACGCTAGTGTCAGCCGCGCGCTCAGCAATCCGGGCATCAGCCGCTGTGCCAGCCCGGCCTATGGCGCGCTTGGTTCCATCGATGATCTGGCCAAATGGTATCAGCCGGGCAGCCTTGATAGCGCCCTCAACTACGGCACCAATAAACATACCATCTTGCGCGTTTTTAGCGCGCTTTACTAATTCGCTGTCACTATCATATTTTTCTATTTGAGACATAAAACCTTGCAATACAGCGTCACGCTCGGCTGGTGGTGCCAGCTCAAGATATTCTGTGATTGCATTTACAATAGTTTTGTCATCTGGATTAAGGGATGTAAAATCAGCTATAGCGCCCCAGATAAAACCGCGCGCCACCGGGTTATATGTGGTCATGGCTTTGACCATCTTTGCAGCCGGGAAACCAGCCACGCCAAACTGAGTTATGGCGGCCGTCAATTCACCAAGCGCTTGGTTGTCATAAGGCTGGCTTGCCCAATCAACGATAGCGTCAGGCATTGGGATTGCATCATTCACAAACCCTTTATAGCTGTCCATCATGCCTTTCATCGAATCAATGTCACCAAAAGCATTCTTGACCGACTCCATGCCGACAGCCTCTAGCCCAAAATTCATGACATTTTTGGCCAGCTCAACAGGCGCGCCAGCAATAAATGCCGCTGCATCAAGCATTTCACTAGCGCCCTTGTCAGCTCCAATAAACATGCCCTTTGACATGTCATTTCCGACAGACCCACTACTGGAACCGGCTGACATGTTACCAAGTGTAACACCCCTAGCGTCTGCGCCCAGCTCTGGAAACGGCTCTATGCCAATGTTGCGTAGACTGTTTGCCATGCTGTACTTTTCATTAACAGCATCAGCATCATTGGCTTCCTCAACAGTCATCTGGAATTGACTACTAAGGTCAGGCATTGGTGTCGTGTCACTTACCGGGTCAATTGCAATTCTAGGGATGCCGCTGTCGGTATTTGTCACAGCTTGATCAGATGGCGTTGCGAACCCTTGAACATTGTTCATATCCATTAGCGGCTCCCTACCATATCAAGTAAATACAAAAGCTCATCAATTCTTGTTGCTAACTGGCTTGCGCTACCGGGGTTCTGCATTATGTGTTGCCTTATGACTGGCACGACTTGGCTATAGTCATATTCGCCACTTTGTAATTTTGGGATTTTTGCAATTAAGCCTGTGAAATTTTTCAACCCATCTACTTCAGATCTAAGCTGAACCTTTAATACCACATCCAAGTTTTTCCATTCTTCTTCGATGACACGATTAAGCTCAGTTTTTATCTGCTCTGGACTAGCATCTTGATTGGATCTTTTAAATTTAATCCATGCGCGCTTTGCTCTTCGGAATGACAGTTTTGCTGCGTTCTCATATTCCTCAATGTCTGTGCCACGCTCTTCAGCATAGTTAAATTCACTTTCGATAACCTTAACGGCTTCAGTCCATTGTGTGTTTCGGATTGTACCAACATCATTCATAAATGATCTGTATGTTACTTGCGTTAGCATATTTGACACGCTGGTTAGATCGTCTAGTGACAGTTTACCAATGCCAACTAATGCTTCAATATCTTGGACTGTTTGTTCATCATCACCAAGACCGCCTTCACTCTCAGGCTGGCGAAACAACCCGACACCTCCAACTGCTAAAAAATCTTTCATCAGCTTTTGCATTTTCGGCGTGATAAAATCTTGGCTTTCTAATTTTTCTTTGATTTCTTCTCGCCTTGTATTATTAGTTCCTTGTTCAAAGAACTCGTTTTGCAGCTTGGTGTTTGTTTCTTTAAGTTTTTTGGCTTCGTCTTCTTTTAGTTTTGCATTGGTGTCGTACTGTTCAAAAGCTTGCTTCCTGAGATCTGCTATGACCTTTTGGCGCTCACTAGCGTCCGGGATTGCTTGCTTTAGCATATGCAATGCATATTCAGCATTAGGGTGGCTGTTCTCTCCACTGGCCAGTTGCTTCAGCGCCTCTGCATCACCGCTGGTCAAAGCTTGATAAGCCTCAACAGGGTTTGTTTGCTCATTAAAAAGCATTGTTATAGCGTTTTTAGCTATGTCTTTATTTGCTTTGAGCATTTCTGAAACCAAAGTTTCTTCAAGCATTCTGCCGCTTGCTACAAGCGCCAACCCTTCATTTGCAACTTTTGTTGTGTATTCTTTATAAGCGCGCAATGCCTCTTTGGAATTGGGCATCAGCTCTTCATTATTGATATTGCCAAAGCCTAATTTATATTCTGTCAGCTTTACTTGCCAGCTTGACACAAGGCTTTTGTCAACGCGCTCATCTATCTTCACGCGCAGATTAGCGCCATATTTTGTTGCTAACGAACGAAATTTGCCGTTGAACAGTTTGCGCGCATAAGGATTAAGGGAGCTTTGTGCGTCTGCTTGGATCTCATTAACAGCGCCTTGCCATGAATATTCATTGGTCAAATCAGCGCCAAACACAGCGCCAAGGTCAGGGGATCTCACCATGTTGGATGATGCTTGCTGCATGGCCATTTCAGCGCCTAGCAATGCATTGTCAGACGATAGAGTGCCTTCAGCTTTGATCCGGCCATCAGCATAATCTGAAATCATTTGGGCTGTTTTTGCCGCCGCCTCACCTTCGGCAAGTGCCGCTTGGATAAATGGGCGGCTATCCATTTGAGCGCGGTCATAGCTCACCATGCCAGTGCTTAATGTTGGCGCTGCTTGTGATTCGTAAACTGGTACTCTAGGCATTAAGCGGCTCCGCTAGATTAAAAAGAGTTGGCAAAATCGTTCCAGTAATCACCTGAGAACATTTCATAATCTTCAGCTTTTGTAAGGCTGGTTCCAAGACCACTTAAAAGCGCTGCCGTACCGGCTGACTGATACGCTGATGCTGTAGCTTGGCCACCCATGCGGCTCACTTTGGCGCGCATACCGATCTCGACTTTTTTGTCTTCTTGCTCAAAAATTGCGATTTCAGTGTTGTAGGCATCAATTGCCAGCTCATACTCAAACTCAGCGGCTGAGCTTCGCGCAACATTAACAGGCGCACCCCGGCTTAACTCTATGCCGCCACCGCCATATATTGCGGTGCCTTTGCCTTGAAATGCGCCAAATGCTTTTGTTTTGCGCTCGTTAGAAATATCTAAAGCGCGTTTTAGGATTACGATTTGACGATCCGCAATCTCAGTACCGCGCTCAATAATCTTTGCGTTTTCATCGCCGATTTGAAGCGCTAGTGCAGATGCCTTATCGTTAGCTGATTTTTGCTTCATGCCTTGATAAAGGCTCAGACCAGCGGATGCTATTTGCCAAAAGCTCATTACTTACCTCAACTATCGAATGTGTTCATGCGTGGATAAATTGCCAAGACAGTCAGTGGCAGGGGCTGGGTTTGCTGGATAACGATCTGATCGTCTTCCTCAAAGCCGCCCCGGAACTCAATCTCTTTATCGCCGGTAAACAGCTCAACAGCCG
>Ga0209337_1000844_pt1 | contig 24312 bp, 32 predicted proteins | sample LinPmetageLP53_FD_184044 | JGI IMG/M metagenome (GOLD analysis project Ga0209337, IMG submission 184044) | Marine viral communities from the Pacific Ocean - LP-53 (SPAdes) (version 2) | ecosystem: Environmental > Aquatic > Marine > Oceanic | place: Pacific Ocean | collected 2010-02-08 | reverse complement strand
TACCACCCGCCCGTTCCGTGGTCGGGGTCAATGCCGATGGTGGTGTCCATCTCTACGTTCTCGGCTCGGTCGGTGTCGATGTCATAGGCCGTGGTCATTGCCACGTGTGGTAGCGTGGTCTTGAAGTGTTGTGTAAATTTCATTGGTTCTGAAGTTTGAAGATGAGGTTGTTGTCTGCGTCGTGAGCATAGTCGTCGAGCAGGTCCACGATGTCTTGCACCGCGTCAGCGTCAACAGCAGGGGCATTGGCAATCAGAGAGGCAAAGCCCTTGACATCCTTGGGTACAAGTCTGGCCGCTCGGTTGAGCTTGGGCAGGTTCGCACCGAAGTGGAAGCCGTTGAGGTAGAGGACTGCACGTCCTACGGGTTGTGAAAAGAAATTGTCGTTTACCATGGTGTATGGGTTTGGGGGTTGATGTTTGATTCGACTACAAAGTTAAGCCAAGAGATTCCTAATTGCAAGTATTTTAACACTTTTAACATTTCAGGGTTCCTCCTCATCCTCTTCGAGGACAAGGCACCCATCGACTGCATCCAAGCAGCCGTCACGTTCGAACGCCACGTAGTAGCACGACCCGTATGAGAAGGCCATGTTCTTGACCTCGCACCCTGTGGGTACGCTTGCAAGAGCTTTGAGCAGGACCAGAGTCATCATGCCTCCATGGGTTCGGGTGCTCCCATTGCAAGCATCTGGACATAGCGCACTGCGTCCTCCACGTTGTACCCATCAGCCACAAGGTCCGAGAACTCTGGGATGGATGCGACATCAAAGGGGACCGACTCTTGCTTGGGTTGAGCCTTCGGCTTGCGCTTGGGCTTGTCAGCAGGGAGGTACGTCTCACTCACGTTGTCACGTGCTTGGGCCTCCTCCAGCTTCTGAGCCTTCGACTTGCGCTTGACACGCTTGGCCTTCGGCTTGGCCTTGGTCTCCTCCATCTCGTTCACTTGGGTGATGAGGGCTTGCAGGAGCTTGACGGCTTCCGCCTTACGCTCGGCAGTGGGACGATAGAGGGCTTGGTTGAACGCCTTCTTGGCGTCACGGATGTTGGTAGGTTGTGTCATGTTACACAGGTTTGATGTTTGATGCGGCCCGACTATCGAACCGACGACCACAAAGATGGGGGCAACAGAATCCAAATTCCAAACTTTGAAGGGACTTATTCCATGCGTGATTTTACCGAAGGTAAAACAGGCGCGAAGAATACGCATACGCGAGGGACGCCTGCCTCGATGCGATGTGTGTGTGACCCCTGGGCAGTGTGTGCATACATGATGTGATACATGAGGTGAGGGAGTGTCCCGTACAGAGCTACAACTGGTTGCGATTGATTGACTCCAGCGGTACTTTACTCAACAGCCACAACGTAGTGATTGTCAGTCACTTGGCAAAAAGCTGAAAGTTACACGCAAACGCGGGAAATGCACGTATTTACGCCCAAACGGATGCGTTTCGGGTACGCGTACGTGACGCCGTATAGTATATATAGTCCCCAATCTGCGTATTTCTGATCAAAATTTTAACCCCAGCGTTTTTTCGGGTGTTCTTTTCTTTAAACCTAAACCCCTGACCAGCAATTCATTAACTAATGTTGATTAAACGTTAACTTTAGTCTTGACTTTTAAAGAAAAAGGTTATACCTTCGCTATCTAAAGCAAAGCGTGTTAGCATGCTGAGTCTTTGTTTGGTGTTTGATGAAGATAACACGTCAGATACAAGGTTAAATCAAAGGATAGCTGTGTAATGTCAGAAAAAAAGATACGGGTTCGTAAAAAGCGCACCAAAGCGGTAAAATACAACCCCATTAAGAATAAGAAGGGTAATCTCCTGCCCGAGGCAGAGGTAGTAACGTATACAGGCAGCCCCAGGGTGCAGGCTATGAAGAAGCGTCAGGACAAAAGGCGCAGTAGGCGCAGTAACTTGAGTCAAAAGATCAAATCGGTCCTTAAGCGCAGGGAGTCGAAAGGCAAGGGGTGATTACGCAGAGTAGTCTACCCTTGTGGTTAAATTTTATCTGAGTATATTTGCTCCAAAGTAAAAACTATGCCTACACCACTACTAGCTGCTGCAGCAAAGGCCGCAGCCCCGATGTTAAAGAAAGCAGCTGCCAAAGCTGTCAAGAGAAAAGCAGTTAGTACCGCACAGAAGGCGGCAAGCAAGAAGAAGAAGGAGGAGAATCAAGCTAAGAAGGGTATGAAGGTCAAGAAGTACAACAAAGGAGGGAAGGGTGACCCAAAGAAGGCGTTCTCTTCTAAGTCAGAGGCAGCAAAAGCTAAGCTTGAGGCTCAAATCAAGAAGGCTAAGGGCACACCCGCTGCCAAGCCTCTAGTAAAGAAGTACAGATCTATGTTCAAGGCCATGAAGGGTGCTAAGGTCTACGCAAACGGTGGTGATGTCAAGGGTGACGATCCGCTAGGAGCTGGTGACGCGCTTGATGCGGCTATCCCAAAAGCATCTAACGCAAAAGCAGTAACCGAATCTGCTGATGAGGCAAAAGTCCCTGCAGGTGAAGGAAAAAGTGAAGGAAAAGGGAAGAAGGCATCTAAGATCATTGGTAAGCAGAGAGCCAACTACGATAAGAGAAGAGCTACTGGTGAGGGTAAAGCAGCACGGAGCTCCATGATGTCCTACAAAAAGGGCGGGAAAGCCAAGAAGTTCCCAGATCTCACAGGAGACGGGAAGGTAACCATGGCTGACATACTCAAGGGTAGGGGTGTGGTTGCTAAGAACGGAGCAAAGGTTAAGAAGAAAAAGTACGTGGCTAAGGGCGCCGACAAAGCTGATGTGAGAGGTGATAGAAAGGCAGCTCGCATCAACAAAAGACTTAAAAGAAAAGCATGAAGAACGTTATGAAGTTTAACGCCAAGAAAGGCGATAAGGTAAAGATGCTGGAGAAAGGTGGGAAGGGACCTGGTGATCCAAAGAAAAAGATCAAGTCTATGCTTGAGGGCGGAGCTTCTGACAAAGAGATCAATTCATACCTGAAGAAAAGCGGTGTCTCCAGGACTCACGATGTGAGCTGGGATAACGTTCAGATGACAGTAAACATGAAACCAAAAAAAGGCAATTTCGGAGAGACCGATAAGCCAGGACAACGAAGCGACAACTTCAAAAAAGGCGGTAAAACAAAAAACAAATGAGAACTCTTAGATATCAAAACGGAGGCGTAGCCCCTGGGGATCCAATACCCCCTGCAATCATTCAATCCGACCCTAAGTTTCAAAACGTAAAGTTTATAGGGTCTAACTACGAGAGTGAGGTGAATCAAGCCTCAGGATTCGGTGGTTATGACTTTAGATATGACCTAGACGGCATCAAGTTTTACGGCATGGATGACGATGGTCTTGTATTTATTGATCAAAACGGAAACGCTTTCTCTGCAGAAAGAGACTACAAGACTGATGGACCTGGTGAGTTTGGTGATGGATACGGCGATATGTTCAGCTATCTAAAAAGCAAGGGTGCGGAGCATAGCGATGATTACTATGATATGGTTCGCAAATCCACGGAGCAAAAGAGTGCTGAACCAAAAGGTCCTACAGGCACTATGATTCACAAGAATGAGTTGATTACTGGAAGCGGAGACCCTAGAGGTAAGATTATCGACAGTAGACCAGGGCGGGAAGATATGCGTTCTGGTCAACTGAGACGCGGTTTGAGGCAACTTCAGAGACAACAAGGAAGAGAAGGAAGTCAGTTCAATGCAGGTGGCAGGGTTATGAGCCAACCTGCAAGACGCGGACTTAGAGATATGTTTGGAGGATGATGAACAGCATGAAATTCAACAGACCTAAAGGGGTCATGGGAATGATGAGTGGCGGTCGTGCGTATCAGCAAGGCGGTAAGCAACCAGAACCGACTTATGCTGGTCAGTTCTTTTCGCCTATTGTTTCAGATGCGGACTTCAGAGATTACGTTTTGTACCTTCCTGACTACAGCGGAAATGTGCTGGAGATGACTGATATGGATTTCAAACAACTAGAGGACGCGGGTGCAGAAAGAATCTATCTACCGACAGGGGGAAGAGGGCAGATTGCAGATAAAAGGATGCCTCTTGTTGATGTAGGGGGTAGGCAAATGCTTCGTGATGACGATTTCAAAACAGCTAAGATTGGAGACAAGACCGTTCTTGTTCCAGGACAGATCTTTCAACAAGGGGGAAGAGTTCAAGGCGATCCAATCAGAGGCAAGGTTGTTGCCGATGAAGGGGAAGTGATGAAAGACCCTAGCGGAAGGGACTATGTGAACATGGAGATCAACGGAGAGCTTGTCAAGGTGTACTCCGATGACTACGGCTGGGGTGAAGTTGAGGGGGCTGCCATGAGAGACGAGCAGGGCATGGGTAAGTTTATGTCTATCTCCACTGATGTTGATTACCCTGTTGTGTTCAACAAAGAGTCTGGCGAGTATCAGCTCGATGCTGGCACCTATGATCAAGAGATGACTAGCAGATCAGAGCCACAGCAAGGAGAAAGAAACCCACCTGTTGGGAACCTACTCAAGCAGATGGAGCAGATGGGCCAGCAACGCTTTGAAAAAAGCGATGGTTCTAGCGTAAGCTACCCAGGAAGAGAGTATGGTGACTTTAACCCTCCAGTGCAAAGAGCAGTCAACAGAGGGATGAGACCTATTAAAAGAAACTAATGGCTACATTAACAGTAAGCATATCAGAAGACATCACCCTGAATGGTAGGTCTCGTGGTTCTGAGCTAACGCAAAGCATCGCATCTATCTCAGAGGTGTATCACAGAATCATCAGCGTAACGCAGAACGTAGAGCACACCCTGCTTGAGCTAACCACCAATGCGGCCCATACCACAGGGTCCAAGGTTCTAGCTTCAGGGATGCAATACCTGCGCATCACAAACCTTGATGGGTCCAACGATGTGGTGGTAGAAGTAACCGACTCGTCATCAGAAGAGTACGCGGTCCTTCTTGCACCTGGAGAGAGCTACATACTGAACAACTCTAAGATGGATGCCAATGCAACGGGAGACTCCAGCATAGGGGCAGAGGGTGATATGACCGATATAGATAAGATCGCTGCTACAGGAAGTGGGGGTGCATGCGATGTTGAGGTTTTTGCGGCTATAACGTGATAAGTAGGCTTGAACAAGCACTACTTTAACACCAAGAAAAAGAGAAAGGACCCCGCCAAGGAGTCAGAACTAATACGCCTCAACAATGAAGCTATCAAAAAATCTGTCACTCGCAGAAGTGACAAAAAGCAACACGGCAAAGCGCCTTAACATAGACAACACACCAGATGAGTGGGTACAAGAAAATCTCAAAGCGATTGCAGAGCATATCTTCCAGCCTTTGCGCGAGCATTTCGGAAAGCCTATATATGTGTCGAGTGGCTATCGTTCGGCTGATCTCAATGTTGCGATCGGCGGCTCAAAGCGCAGTCAGCATGTGGAAGGAAGAGCACTCGATCTTGACGGCGATGTATACGGAAGGGTTTCAAACGCTGAGATCTTCCAGTACATTCGTGAGAATCTGGAGTTTGATCAAATCATTTGGGAGTTTGGTGATGATGACAATCCTGATTGGGTTCACGTGTCTTACGTTTATGATGGCGTTAATCGTGGTCGGTGCCTCAAAGCTTGTCGTGATGATAAGGGAAAGACGTACTACGAAGTGATGTTTGGGAAGGCTCTTTAATCAGTCTACCCCTTCTAAGTTTCTGTACACTCTTTGAACCATGTTCCTTGCTTTCTGAGTTAGTGCATACCTAACCCTGTAGTTGAATTTTGTTTCATCTCTGAACAAGTGGTCCTCGTAGGTCTCTGAAGGCGTAAGCTTATCGAAGTGCTTGTATATGTACCCTTCATTCATGAGCGGGTATACAAGCCGATCTCCTATCTTACCTCTGCTGTACCCATATTCCTCTGCCGCATGATCAAGGGTCCAAAACTCTAGATCATATGCCCACAACATAAACATGAGCTCTTTCTCAAAGATATTGTGTTGTTCGCGTGTGGACGCAAGCACCCTTTTTAGGTCCTTGAGGTAGTTGTTTTTGATGTATCTTTGGTTGAGACGAGAAAACTCTCTGAACAGCTTGTTCTTAGAAACTTTACTTTTTGGCATAATGAATTACAATAAGCTCAAAGATATGGAGAAAGAAGGCTTTTTATTCGATGTGCAGCGATTGGCCATAGAACTTGACCAGCTCATCGACGACTATGATCTCAGAGGAGAGGTCATTTCAGTAATGATGACTGGGATTCTTGAGGACGTCGAGGGCGACAAGCCCAGGCTCAAGGCTATATACAGCTACGACATAAGCAACAGGGATGAACTTGAAGAGATCTTGGATTTTATCCGACAAAGCTACAAGGGTCCAGACGATGATGTTGACTTGGATGACCTGTTTGAAGGAAGTGGCATATCTTTGAACTAATGAAAAACGGAGATAAAGGTCTTGGCGACACCATAGCCAGAATCACAAAGGCCACTAGAATAAAGGATGCTGTTGAAGCCATAACATCGGATTGTGGGTGCAAGCGCAGACAAAACAAATTAAATCAACTTTTCCCTTATGGAAGGAATAATAAGAAAGATAGTGGTGGGTCGTGATCCTAAGGACGCGATGGCTTACTATGTTGGAATGAAGGCTGGGAGTGGCAGGGTTAGCGCCATCGTCCAAGACGATAAGCACCTGCATCGCTATGGTAAAAATAGATATCTAATTTACATTGAGTCTGACAACTCTCAAACACTTTGGAAAGCTGTCGATGATATGCCATGTATAACCGAACTAGACTGTAATTTCTAATGACTAAAGGAAGAGAGGGTAATAAATACCCAGACGGAAAGCGAATACCAAAAGCTTTACCAAAAGCCTATGCGCTTGGAAACAACTTGAAAAACTGCTCTAACTGTTTGTTTTATCAACAGAAGTACTGCACTTTTTGGGGGGCTAATGTGAGAGGCGCGTATCTTTGCGCTAAATGGAAATCGAAACAAGGTGGGGAAAACCCTGGAGGGTCTGCTGCAATGCGGGCACCCCAGACGTCTACATCGTCATCAGGTTCTTCAGGTTCTTCAGGATACTAAAATGAAAACACTTGACTTATTTGTTGTTGAGCTAGAGAAAGCTATCAACGACACTATCACCACGGAAAGTGGTTTGGAACTGTACATAGATTCTAAGAACTTTGAGAACAGTCAGTTTGAGCACAGAGTAACTGAAGGGCCTGTTGTCTCCGCCCCACTAAGGCATGACACAGGGGTGGAAGCGGGAGACACTCTTTACTTTCATCATCTCGTTGTGATGAATGAAGGACAGGTCCTTACGGGTCACGACAATCATTACCTAGTAAGGTATGATCCAGAGCACACTATTAACAATCAAGCTATTGCTTACAAGAATAAGGATGGTGATGTAAAGCCCTTGGCTGGATGGTCATTGCTTGAGCCGATTGAGCAGGAAGAACTAAAAACAAAATCTGATGTGGTCGAAATTATCGAACTTGAAAAGAAGCTACCAACAAAGGGTCGTGTCGCTTTTACGGCTCCTTGGATTGAAGATCTAGGCGTTGCTGTTGGGGATGTCGTGGGGTTCAAAGAGAATCGAGACTACAGGATAACCATTGACGGGCAGGAATATTACAGGACCCGATCAGAAGACTTCTTGTATGTCGAAGGCTAAGTTCACAACAGCTAACGCTGCAGAAAGGCTAATGGCCTCTATGGAGATCGCAATCAACAACATGATTGATGAAATCAAAAAGCCCGTAGATCCAGAGATAAACGGAAGCGCTAGAAAAGCAGAGCTGCAGTCGATAAAGCAAACAGCGACCGACTGTAAAGAGCTAATCGTTGAGAGACAGCGACTAGATCAAATGATCAAAGACTTAAAGACAAATGGAGGAATTGAAGAAGCAAAAGACTACAGCGGAGGTTTCGCTGAAAGATTCTCTAAATGACTGGAAGACAGTAGTTTGGCAATACAATAAAACTGATTACAGATTCTGGGAAGACTCTTGGAATGAAGAAAAGCAATAGACATGTTTAATTTAAGATTCATTTATTTCATACTCATCACCTTATGGTTTGTGCAGCTAGATGAGATGTTTGGGCAAGAGTGCCAGATTATGCACACCAAGTCTCAGGTTATGGGGCTTCAAAAGAAATTCGACTTAACCCTTGAAGATGTAGAGGTTCAGACCCTACCCATTGTGTTTCATGTTGTACATACTGGAGCGGGTGAACCCAACAATATTTCTGATGAGCAGATACTGTCTCAGGTGGATGTGCTGAACGAAGAGTTCTCTGACAGCAAGATTCAGTTCTGCATGGCTGTGCGTGATCCTGATGGCAATCCCACAAATGGTATCACTCGATACGACGCTAGCTGGAACGAGGACTACGTGACTGGAGGCATAGGCAACACCCCTTCGAATATTGATCCAGTAGGATGGGAGCAGACAGAACTCAAGTCAGCTGCAGGTTGTTGGAATCCTAACGAGTACATCAACTACTATGTGGTATCAGAGATCAACGACAATAACGGGAACAACGGGGTACAAGGTTTCGCATACTTAGGCCCAACAGGTGATTGCAGGGACGGGGTGGTTGTACTATACAACGCTACAGGTACGGTTGGAGTACAGAAACCAGGAAGGACGTTGGGGTTTACAGGGGTTCACGAAGTGGGGCACCACCTTTCTTTGTGGCATACGTTCTCCAACACATCCTCATGCACTTCAGAAAGTAACTGTGAGTCCCAAGGGGATCAAGTATGTGACACTCCAACCACCCTCTCTAACTCAACAGCTCAATGTGACGGGGGTGTATGTCCAGGCGCTTTGGTAAACAACTTTATGGATTATACCTCTGAGACCTGTAAGGACGCATTTACTGTGGGGCAGGCTGAGCGTATGCACGAGATGCTTCAGGGCAGCAGACAGGGCCTTGTAGACAACCTAGCTTGTGTGCCTGTCGTAGACTTCGATGTGACTGCTGGGGCTGCTTACTATCAACAAGAGTGGTGCACTCCATATCAAGACATTTGGGTTGACGTAATCAATCAAGGCACGCAGACCATTCCGCTTGTAGATGTAGAGATGTTTTGCAACGGGCCGCAGGAAGTGATTTCTTTGTATGATCTACAACCTGGATCTACTCAGGTATTCTTTGAGGCGGTATACGTAGAGGGTGCAGAGGAGTTTACCGTTCAAACAATCTCCAGCCTTGATCAGTTTGCAGACAACGACGCATCTTGGTGGGCTTTAGACATAATAGAAGGCGACCTTATGGAAGTATGGGTGACTCCCGATGTTTTTGGCAACGAGACGTCTTGGGAGCTGAGAGACAGCGATGATGAGGTTTTGCTGTCTGATGGAGGATACGGAACGAGCAGCAATGAAACCTTCTACTACTCCGCCTGTATCTTTGATGACTGCTATGTATTTGAGATAGAAGATACTGCAGGAGATGGCTTCTGTACGGTTGATTTCGACAATGATGGGGTTTGTGATATTGGAGGCGATGGAGTCCTTGCTACCGTGGGGCTTGATACTCTAGTAAACACAGGCTTCGGCCTTCAGTTCTCTGTCATTGAGTTTGAGTTCTGTAACTCACTGTCTCAGTGCAATATGGACTACAATGGTGACGGATACATAGGCAATACCGACGTCCTTGAGTTGCTTGTAGATATGGGATGCCTTGGTGCATGCTATACCGATCCAAACGATGACAATGTTGTAAATATCCAAGACCTGCTGCTGATGTTGGCAAGTACTGGCCCATGCCCTAAGGAATGAAAAAACTTATCTTCTTCCTCATACCTCTGCTCAGCTACGGGCAGTGTGACATAGAGATCTTAGGGTTCGATCCTATATCTACTGACATCATGATGGTTGTTAACGGAGGTGCATGCTGCACTGAGTCTGACAGCATTGGAGAGTTTATCCTAGCCCTTGGCTTCAACCCTCCTCAAGACGAGAGTCCTTGGCCTTGCTTTCAAGGTGACTGGATGCTGTTGCTCTACCCTCTAGACTTTCCTGGTTTTGAGATGGGGCAGGGCCCCGACAACATCTTCCAGGCTGGAGACACCATAGCCTTTAATATTGTCGAAGACACGCCTTTGGCTGGAAGCGGCACACTACAATGCTGGGTGCAAGCTCTTCAGGAAGGTATATTCATGGAAGACTGCATGGTCATCACGGTCTGGCAGATCAACGACAGTGAGACGTTAGACGGTAGCAGCGCAGGCATTGCAGGTTGCGACTACCCAGACGAGAACATACCGAACAGTTGGTTGGAGTTTTCTATGGAGGCCGACTGTGGACCTCCTCCGCCTCCCGTGCCTAACGAACCACAGCCTTGGGAGCCTGTAGAAACAACGGACACAACAGACACATATGGACCTCCACCACCTGAGCCACCCAACGTAGACGACTGCAAGGACCCGTGCATATACGTATCCAACGTATTTACCCCTAACGGTGACTACGTGAACGATACGTGGAGGCCTGTTACAAAGCCTGATTGCTGGTGGAAGTGGGAGTGTAGGGTTTACAACCGATGGGGTGCTGTAGTGTGGGAGAGCTATGACCCCCGTGACAAGTGGTTGGGAGATGGAGGCCTTGCCTATGTGCCTGACGGTGTTTACCTATGGACGATCAGGGGGACCACCTATAGATCAACTAAGGTTGTCAGCATGCAAGGACATGTAACATTGTTTAGATAGTCCTTACCTTTGCCCCTGTAGCTCAGTTGGATAGAGCAACGCACTTCTAATGCGTAGGTCATAGGTTCGAATCCTATCAGGGGTACTAAATTAAATTTAAAACAATGCAAGATTTCCTAGACTTTATGCAGGAGGTTGCTGGCTTTTACAACTCCTTTGGCACAGACAATAAGGCCTATGATTACGACGGTGACGGAATAGTTACCGTTCTTGATTGGCTTGAGTTCTTGTCTAATCAACCCTGGATTTGAATATACTGTTAGAAATAGAGAATCATGATGAGCCTGTTGTCTCAATTTGCCCCAAGGGTACAAAAGGTGAAGTTGTTGAACTCGGTGGGCTATTCATTGCACTTCCCGCTCAGCCTCCCGAAAAAGAAATTAAAGGATATGGAAGTCCAAACGACATGCAGTTGTGGAAGAGAGTTTCTATGCCAGAGGAGCTGTCTAGGATTAAGTCTATGGATGAGTGGGGGGAGATGCCAAGGGAGTTTCGACAAAGGTTTCGTCCGTATATCGAAGAAGAGTTTCGCCGTAGGCGTGAGGGCTTTTGGTTTTTCAATAATGGTGTCCCTACATATATTACGGGTAGGCACTACATGATGCTCCAGTGGAGTATGATGGATGTAGGAAATCCTTACTATCTTGCGTTCCAACGTGAAATTTTTATCCACATGGCTGCGTGCGAAGCTGATCCCCGTTGTATCGGTCAGCTATATACTAAGTGTCGCCGCTCTGGGTATACTAATATCTGTAGCTCTGTTCTTGTTGATGAAGCTACACAAGTTAAAGACAAGCTTCTCGGCATACAATCGAAAACTGGTAAAGACGCTCAGGAGAATATTTTTATGAAGAAAGTCGTCTACATGTTTAGACACTACCCCTTCTTCTTTAAGCCCATTCAAGACGGAACAACAAACCCTCGTATGGAGCTGGCTTTCAGAGAGCCCAGCAAGAGAATTACCAAGAAAAACAAAACAGCTCAAAAGGGAGAGGCCCTTAACACTGTAATCAACTGGAAAAACACAACGAACAATGCATACGATGGGGAGAAGCTCCACATCATGTATTTAGATGAGGCAGGAAAATGGGAAAAACCTACAGACATAAGAGACGCTTGGAGGATACAGAGGACGTGTTTGATCGTAGGGCGAAAAATAGTCGGAAAGGCTCTGGTAGGAAGCACGGTAAATCCTATGGACAAAGGTGGTCAAGAATACAAGGATCTATGGAAGGATTCAGATCCAAGGATGAGGAACGAGAATGGGAGGACTAGATCTGGATTGTATAGGCTTTTCATGCCTTCATACGTGTCTATGGAGGGTTTCTTCGATATATTCGGAGATCCAATCATTGAAGATCCTGTTTCGCCTGTGGACGGTCTTGATGGCGAGCTGGTCAATATCGGAGCTAAGACGTATCTTAAAAACGAAAGACGAGCACTAAAGGACGACCCTTCTGAACTTAACGAGGTTACAAGGCAATTCCCTTTTACAGAGGATGAAGCATTCCGCGATAGCATCGAGGGTAGCTTGTTTAACATAGGTAAGATATACGAGCAGATAGAGCACAACGAGGAGCTGTTCCCAAACCCTGTTGTAAAGGGTAACTTCATATGGGTTCAGAAGGACAAAGAGGTGACGTTCTCTCCAGACCCCAACGGAAGATTTAACGTGGCTTGGATGCCCCCGCCAGAGCAAAGAAACGTTATGGTTCTAGATAGGGGCAAGCGGGTGCCTCCTCACAACTGGGGGTGCGGTGGCGTTGACTCGTATGACATCGACGCAACAGTGGACGGCAGGGGATCTAAGGGGGCTCTGCACATGTACAATAAGTTTCATATGGATCATCCGTCGAACATGTTTGTCGTTGAGTATGCATCCAGGCCCGACCTAGCTAAGATATTTTATGAAGACGTTCTAATGTGTGCGTTCTACTACGGATACCCAGTCTTAATTGAAAACAATAAGTACGGTATCGCAAGATACTTTGAATCAAGAGGTTACGACGGTTACTTAATGGATAGGCCTGAGCACTTGACAACCACAGGGGCAAAGTTTAAGACAAAGACAAAGGGCATACCTTCTAACTCTCAAGAAGTAATACAGGCTCATGCTCAAGCCATAGAGACATACATACACGACCATGTAGGAGTGAACTATGACTCAGGAGCTATGGGGAGGATGTACTTCAATAAAACCCTGGAGGATTGGATTGGATTTAAAATAGATAAGAGAACAAAGTTTGACCTTACAATAAGCGCTGGAATGGCTCTTCTTGCTGCTCAAAAAACAAAGCCTAAAAAGAAGTCTGACTTCAAAAGCAAGAAGTTTTATCGCAGATACGACGTAATCGGTTAATCACTATATTTGCACGAATGTACAGCAACGCAGAGCAAAAGTTAAAAGGGGGCTTCCCCGACCCTCTTGCCTCCACGGAGGTAAAGGAAAGCAAGGAGTACGGACTAAAGTACGCCAAAGCTATTGAGAGACAGTGGGGTAAGATGCAAGAAAGCAACTCTCTGCACGGCGAAAGAAACAGAGTTTTTGACAGGTGTAGAAGCTACGCAAACGGAACTCAGGACACAAACATATACAAAAGACTTCTCAACTCCATGGACCCAAATGCTGGGGAAGGTAGCTTGATGAACGTTGATTTTACTCCAGTCCCTATCCTACCTAAGTTCGTTAGGATTGTGGTAAACAAAATCCTTTCTAGGAACCCATACCCAAACCTTGAGGCTATTGACCCTCTGTCTTCTTCAGAAAAGAACAGAGAGAAGAATAAGATCAAGATGCAGGTTCAGGCTAGAGAGAAACTAGCAGAGCTAAAAAAGAAGACGGGGGTTGTGCTAGACCAGGACCCAGAAAAATTGCCAGAGACCCTTGAGGAGGCTGAGATCCTGATGGACACCAACATCAAAACTGATGCTGAGATATCTGCTCAGATAGCAACCAACATGACGCTATCTTGGAACAACTTCAATGACAACATCTTTAGAAGGTGTGTCAATGACCTTGCTACTCTAGGTATGGCTGTTGTCCAGAGATTCAACGACCCAAACTACGGGATTGCTACATCTTATGTAGACCCCAATAAGTTTATTCATAGCAGAACTGAAGACCCGAACTTCGATGATTTGGTATATGCTGGTCACGTTAAAACTATTCCAATCCAGGAGCTGAAGAGGATGGCTGGTGAGCAGTTTTCAGAAGAGCAGTACGCTAAGATTGCAAAGAAGTATCAAGGAAAATATGGAAACAATTCCGCCAACTACGGAAGGTCCACATACAACACTATCACTGGTAGAACTCAGTTTGGATACGACGAGTATCTAGTTGATGTCCTAGACTTTGAATACATCTCTGTAGATTGCGTGTTCTTTGAAGAAAAAGAGAACCGATTCGGCAACAAAGGCTTTTACTACAAGGGGTTTGACTACAAAGAGAAGCAGAACTCTGTATTTGAAAGAAAGCCTCACAAGATGGATATCAAGACCGTATACAAGGGGTCTTACGTGCTTGGAACAAAAGATTACCTCTTTAACTACGGTAGAGCAAAGAACGTTCCCAAGAACGTGCATGATATCTCTAAGGCCAGGATGTCTTACTCCGTTGTCGCTACTAACCTAAGGGACATGATGCCTAAGTCCATGGTTGACAGCTGCGTTGGATTTGCAGACATGCTTCAGATCACTCACCTGAAGATACAGCAGTCGATAGCAAAGGCTAAGCCTGATGGACTCATCATTGATATCGAAGGTCTAGAAAACGTGCAGCTTGGAAAGGGTGGCGAGCTGCAGCCTTTGGAGCTTCATGACATCTACGAGCAGACTGGTGTGTTTTACTACAGAAGCAAGAACCCAGAGGGCGGATTCCAAAACCCTCCAGTTCGTGAGATTGGAAACAGCATCAGAAACATAAACGAACTGATAAGGCTGTACAACCACTACCTCCAGATGATCCGAGACACAACGGGCATCAACGAGGCTATGGATGCTTCGTCCCCAAAGGGAGAAGCCTTGGTTGGTGTTCAGCAGCAAGCCATCAATGCTGGCAACAATGCTATCTACGACATCACGAACTCCGCCATGGTCCTTTACAAAAAGGTGTGCGAGGATATCGTCAAGTGTCTACAGATACTTCCAGAGGACTCGGTGATCTACTCAACATATCAGAATGCTGTGGGCAAGGAGAACATGAAGGTGCTCTCTTCTTTTAACGATCTACCCATGTACAACTTCGGTGTTCAGGTCGTCAAGGAGATGGAGGACGAAGACAAGGCCTACCTGGAACAAAACATCCAGGCTGCGATTGCTCAGAAAGAAATAGACCTGGAGGACGCTTTGGCTATACGAAACATGAAGGATATCAATCAGGCTGAACGGCTTCTGATTGTAAGACGAAAGAAAAGAATGCAGAAGGCTCAGGAGCAGCAGATGCAACAGATACAAGCTCAGGGCCAGCAACAGCAACAGGCTCAACAGATGGAGGCTCAATCAAAACAACAAGAGCTTCAGATGATGGCTCAGATTGAACAGCAGAAGATTCAGATGAAAGGTGAGATGGAGTTGCGGTTGGCCAAAGCCCAGCACACGTTCAACAAAGAGATTGAGATAATAAGAGCTGAAGCTATGGGGATAAAAATCTCTTCAGATAAAGACGTCAAAGTGGAGGTCGAGAAAATGAAGGACGACAGAAAGGACGACAGGGTTAAGAAGCAGGCTGTCGAGCAGAGCAAGTTAATATCTCAAAGGCAGGGTCAGAGAGGAGAACTCCAGGACGAAACAAAAGAAGACCCGCAAGACATAATGAGTGGACTACTAGATAAAATAATGAGATAAAATGAGCAGCGTAAATCTTGACGTAACAGGTGTTCTTGACATCACCGCAAAAAGAGGGGATACTTTCTCTCTTACTTTGACGCTTAAGGATTCATCAGGAACGGCTCTTACGCTTTCCACGTCTAACTACGAGTTTTACTTTGTTGTTACAGAGGTAAACAATAGAAAGTCTTCTAGATCTCCTCGAATTGTTTTGGCTAGCCCTAACATCTCTGGGGCTGTAAATACGTTTGAGTCTCCTTTGGTGGATGACAGCGGCAACGTTACGTTTACTGCTTCTTCTCAAACCATGAGTTCTATATCGTCAGGATCGTACTCTTACGAAATCCAATACAGGCTTCCAAGCAGCACGACTGTTGATACATACTCAACGGTGCTTAGAGGTTCATTTGCCCTTAACCGAAACATACTTGAAGCGGTTTCTTAATGTCGGTATCTGTATCAACATCGAATGACATACTCGTGTCTGTTAGCGTTTCTGGCTCAGTACAGACTTCGTTTTTTACGACTCAATCATCTGTGTCGGTTCGACCCTCAGATGTAAGTGCTGTACCCCTAACAATTAAGTCTTCACCATCCTCATTTGAAGTAACTGTAAAAAACCCTAGTTAAGATGAGACACTCATTGTTTATGCTTTGCTTGTTTCCACTGTTTGCCACAGCGCAGACAGGATGGGTAAACGTAGAGTTCCAGGCTGACGCCTACGGCGGTGAGAGCACGTGGGAAATCTATATGGTGGGTGCTGACAGCGTGTACGCTGCTAGCGGACCATTTGAGAACGCATCATACAACCAGCAACTCGTGGTACTTCCTGCTGGGGAGTACAATCTCGTGGTAAGCGATCAGTTTGGAGACGGTATCTGCTGTGAGTTTGGAGAGGGGTGGTTTGGCATAGAGAATACGTGCGGTGTCAGTGCATTTGTGTATGACTTTGCTCAAGCTCAGATTACCATCCCGTTCGAAGTACTACCTTGCCCTCCACCCCTTGCAGACTGCATGGACCCAGAGGCCAACAACTATAACCCTCAAGCATATCTTGACCTAGAAAACTGCCAGTACGACGTGACGTTCAGGTTGGATCTTAATGGACCGCATCCGCCTGAGATAGACATCCCCGAAGTAAACGGAACTTGGAACGCATGGTGCGGGAGTTGTTCTCAGATGACTGATGATGACGGAGATGGAGTTTGGGAGCTTACTGCTTCTATAGTGCAGGGCAGCTACCTATGGAAGTTCTCTGCAGATGAATGGGAGGTTCAGGAATTGCCAGTAGGCGTTTCTGAGTCTCCTTGTTTTTTGTTCGATGAGTTCGGGTATGTAAACAGAAACCTCGTGGTCGAAGGCCACGTCTCTCTACCTCCTTTCTGCTGGGAGAGCTGCCTGCCTTGTGGTGCTGTGCCTGGATGCACAAATCCTAACGCCAGCAACTGGAATCCTTGGGCCAACCTTAATAATGGGTCTTGCACAGGTTTGGGAGCTGAGTGTCAGCCATGGGAGACAGAGATAGTCACTACTCTTATCCTCGACAACTACCCATCAGAGACGAGCTTTACGATACAGAACGTCACCTCTAGCGAGTTGGTTATAGATCTATCCGTAGGCCAGCTATCTGATGACATTGTAGGTGTTCCTCTGCTGTTTGCTACGTGTGCCACTACAGGTGACGAGCTAGAGATTGTCATCAACGACAGCTTTGGCGACGGCATGGGGGCTTCACAGTGGGGTGGTCAGGACGGATTCGCCATGGTCGAGGCCTGTGGGGATACTCTGTGGTCCTTGCCCGTGGCTGACTTTGGATACAGCGTATCGTCTCAGTTTTCTACTCCTCTATGCCTGGATGTAGATGGTGTAGTGGGATGCGGTGACCCAGATTACGTTGAGTACAACCCAGACGCAACCATCTCTGTAGACCTACTGTGTGAGACGCTTAAGGTTTACGGGTGTATTGACGACTCATACTTTAACTACGACTCTCTGGCCAATACAGAGGACGCCATAGACTCTTGCTTCTACACCCTAACCATTACAGACGGGGTAGGCGATGGGTGGTTTGGTAGCTGGATCGGAGTATACCAAGACGGATGGACCTCACCTCAATATAAGATGGGGCCTAACGACGGTAACGATGAGTCCTTTGATGTGTATCTGTCATCTGAGGAAGAGATTGAAATCTTCTTCTTTACAACACCTCAGTCCCAGAACCAAGTAGAGCAGTGTGGATTCATGCTGATGGGGCCTACAGGAGACACGCTAATCGACGTAGCTCAGTGGAGCATGGTGCCATACCCTAACACCTACTCAGTGACTCCGTACTGCGGAAATACGTGCGACCCGTTTGTCTACGGATGCGCAGACGAGGAAGCCCAGAACTACAGCAGCGTGGCGAACATTGATGATAGTACATGCTACTACGCAGCTGGCTGCACACAGGCTGGATACCTTGAGTACTACGAGCAAGGATTTGAGGCTGACTATGATGACGGCTCATGCGTTACGCTGGCTCTGTTCGGATGCACTGATGCTGAGGCACTTAACTACGACCCTGAGGCCAACGTAGACATTGACTCCTGCGTCCCTGTGATCGAAGGCTGTCTAGACATCGACGCATACAACTACAATGAAGAGGCCAACACAGATGCTGACGACTGCGTGTATGACGCTGGATGCGTGACGGGGGCTGGTTCCCCCTACTGGGCCAATGACTACTGCTACTCATGGGTGATTGAGGTAGACCCCTACTGCTGTGAGGTGGGTTGGGATGCGTACTGCATCAACCTGTACGAGTACTGCGGTGACGGGGTAACTAACGTAACAATCCTAGACAACACCATCTGCGAGGTTAACCCCAACCCAACCAGAGACATAGTAAGGATTCAGTCCCCTGCAGGAGCTGTTGCAACCGTATACAACTCACTAGGCCAGAGGGTGTTAGATCCTACAAAAGACAAAGTTATAAGCCTAGGTGACTTGCCTAACGGGGCGTACATGTTCGTGATAGACTACGAGAACAGAAGAGTCAAAAAGAAAATCATCAAGCAATGAGATATATAGCAACACTACTGCTTCTGCTTGTAAGCGTCAGTGCATCAGGACAGGCAGTAAAGAAGGCCCTCAAGTTTGCTACGTTCTACACAGCGTTCAGCGGAGGTAACTCTATCTCAGATCAGGAGGTATTCTCTGTGGGTAACGGGCTCCAGACAGACGTACTCAAGACACCATTCGACTACTCGTTCACAGCAGGGGTACGTAAGATCGCTCGTTTCGGATACGAGAACAGGGCCAACACGTTTTACAACGGCACAGAGAAGTCCTACGGTGATGCTGCTACGATAGGCAAAGTGAAAGGATTCGAGTTCTTGTTCGAGGGTGACTACCGCAGACAGCAGGGAATCAACTACTTAGACCAAGACCACTTCCTACGCTACGTGGGTGAGCGGTGGATTACCAAGGTAGAGTACCTTCAGGACGGGTTCGCAGACGTAAGCTACTTCGAGGGGTCTCAGAGAGTGAGAGCCAACCTAGGTAAGCTGTCCTTGAACGCTGGCATAATGCAGCGTCTCTCAGAGCCATACGGGTACGATCCTTTGAACGAGTGGCTGCTGGACAACAACCAGCTTCACTTCACATCTTTGGCGCTTCAGGAGGGCTACAATATAGACGTCAACACGGGTGAGTTCTTTAGCCCTGAGGGTGAGCTTGTGGCTAGCAGCTACGAGGTGTGGGAGGAAGTAGTTGTGCCTCAAGTACTTGACAATTACGTGACAAAGAAGAGATCTGAGTTAGCTAGCCAGTGGGTCCATTCATTCGTTGTAGGCTTCGACTACTACCACTTCACAAAGGACTTCTGGGTACACAGCTGGGGTAACCTAATCCCCTACCATGTAGACACAGACGGGGAATACTCTTACCACCGTTTCGTAAGGAGCGATCAATGGGTGGATTATTCTGGAGGCCTTATCTTTGGTAAAAGATTCAATAGGAGTTTTGGCGTGTTTGCTGAGGGCAAGTACCACAAGTACTGGGACCGATCATGGCACGACTTCTCTATTGGCATTAACTACGTAATAATCTGACATGGCTCAGCAAATTGGGGAGGACACGAAGGTCACACTAGACTTAAAGACTATAGGTATGGCAGTCACTGGGCTGGGCGTATTGATAAGCATGTGGTTTGCTTTGCAGGCAGACATAGCAGAGGCAAAAGAATTACCTGAACCGTTGGCCCCAGAGATTACACGCATGGAGTTTGACATGAAAGATCAGCTTGTAAGGCAAACCATTATGAGCACTCAGGAAGATGTCACTGAAATTAAAGAAGATATGAAGCGTATCGAAGAGAAAATAGATCAGCTAAAATGAATCATTTAACACAAGTCTTGATTTTTGCAGCCATCTCTCTTGGTTTGGGTATACCTGATTCAGGCGTCTGTGTTGTGGAGTTTAACGCTAGCTTCAATGCGGCAAACAGTGTTGGGTGGATAGATGACCTTAGCGATTGTAAAGGGAGAAGAGTTGATATTGCTTCTGAACCCGCGATGCAATCTGAGTACAAGATAGTTGTAGTCCCTACAGTTATTGTGTTCAACGAAGGAGAAGAAGTGAAGAGATTTCAAGCAAACATTATGATGCAGCTTGAAGCCAGCAAATCAGACGTGCAAGATGCAGTCGATGAAATACTTATGAGCGATTTCTAATGAAAGCAAAAAAATACCAGAAGGGAGGAAACTTCAAAGCAACAAACAAAACCATGAGTGTTGATCCGCCAAAGGGTTATCACTGGATGGAGGAGGGTGGACGCTACTATCTCATGAAGGGAGACTACAAGCCACACCCTGGCGCCATAGCTAAGGCCAAGTTTAAGATGGCCGATCACCCTAAGGGAAAATGACTATATTTGCACAAACAAAACAACAATAAGCAACAATGGCAACCACTACCGCAACATTAACTTTGTCAAGCGCTGACCTGACTGGGGACACTTTGTCTCTCAGCAGCACAGCAACATTGACTAAGGCTGGCACCCTTACTGGTCTTGATCAAAGCACTGGCGTAGCAAGAAAGACACTCTCTTTTGCTAGCTCTGGTGTTATTGATACAACAGTTCTATACAGAGCTGACGACTTCACTACAAACGGTGCGAACAAAGTATACATTAAGAACACATCAAGCACAGCCTCTGAATTTATGTCTGTGTATTTGACTGGCGATAGAGCTCCAAACACAAGCGCAAAATCTCTTGTAGAGATTGGAAGGCTTTACTCTGGTGACTGGATGTTCTTCCCTTGGAACGCTACCGCTGGAACAAAGGAGACATTCACTTGCGTTGTGGGTAACACTTGGGCCGCTGGAGACACGGTGGTGTTTGACGGGGTTACAGTTGTTGCTGCAGACTCCACGGTCGGAAACATTGCCGCTCAGCTTGATGCAGCACAGTACCCAAACTGGGTTACTAGTGTTTCTTCAGCTACGGTGACGTTTGTCGCAAGAGATTCTAGATCTGACTTGGAGATTGACACAACCGAGATCGTAGCCACTACAGCTGGTAATGGTGATTTGACTATTGCCACCACAGTAGAAGGCACTAAATCTGCTGCCGACATCTACATCATGCCAAGCGTTCATACTGCAATGACTCTTGAGTCTATGGTAATTTATGAATAATGGGTACTCTTAGGGCCACTCTTTCTTTGGCTAGTTCAGACGTACTCTCTAGCCCTATTGCACTCAATGTGTCTGCTGCCGTTAGCGCGGATTCAGGCCTGCTGTCTAGGGCAAAGGTTGCACAGGTTGCAGTTAATGCTGCTGCACTTAAAGTGTATAAGGCTGACGATAAGGTCACCTCTGCATACCTGTATGTAAAGAACTTAGACGTAGAGAGAGAGAAGTACGTGTACCTTTACAATGATGCTAACGACGACGTTTTTGCTAAGCTTGCTGGCGGGGAGTTTTGTTTTGTACCAGTTGCCCCCGACCAAGATATCAAAGCTTATGCAACTAGGGTTGACACACTCGTAGAGTACGGTGTGTTCGGGTTGGATAGCTCAGCAGTAACACTTTCATAATAAATAAGACATGGCACATCCAAGCGACTACACAGGAAAAGGAGGGGTTGTTGTCATTGACTCCAACAATGGAGCCTTTGCAGCCCCAACAAATAAACACATTATTGCTATCCAAAACATGGGTGCGGCCCGCGATGGCAGTGATGATACATTCACCGTTAAGGGTCTCGGCATCTTTGAGTACTTGGGTGCTAACGGAGGAGATGGCACTCACGTTGATAGCAGCGGCGCAGTGTTGGGGAGTACTCACGCTGCAGGGTTTTTTGAGGCTTTAGACACCACCTCTGTGGCAATAGAAATTGCTGTTGGTGCAATCGTATACGGAAAGTTCACATCCGTAGACGCATCAGACGGCGATAAAGCCGTTCTGTACTTAGGGTAAAAACACTTTAATTAAATAACAATGGAAGAGCAATTTGAAAAAGCCGAGTTCTTTGATACACCAGAGCAACTCGCAGAAGCGATGGCTACAGAATCTTCTGAGCCACAAGTAACCGACTCAAATGTAGAGCAGTCGGTATACGAACCTGTAGTGCAGGAATCTGCACCTCAGCAAGAAGAAACTTATCAACCTCAAGAGCAGGTTGAATACACACAAGACTCGGAAGAGGACATTGACGGGCAGGTTTTCGAATATCTAAGCGAAAGGCTTGGAAGGAAAGTCGATTCTTTTGATGACCTCTCCCAAGCCGAGGAACAAGGTTACGACCTCGATGATAGAGTGAAGGGCATCGTAGATTTTGTCGAAAAGACAAATCGAAGCCCAGAAGACTGGTTTAGGTACCAAGCGTTGGATTCGTCTGAAATGGATGATACGACCGCCATCAAAGTTGATATGGCATCACAATACCCAAACCTTTCGAACGAAGAAATCGACATTCTCATCAACGACAAGTATAAGACCAACCCAGAACTCTACGATGAGGAACAGGTGCGTCTTGGTAACCTTCAACTCAAAATTGACGCTCAGAACGCAAGAGAGACCATCGAAGAGATTCGTGAGACATATGCGCTTCCTGATGTAGAAGACAGCGACGTTGGCAACGACATCGTTACAGACCAGTGGATTGAAGCTATGGCCAGAGAGACAGAAGCTCTTGAAGGCCTTGAGTTTGATCTTGGGAATGGAAAGTCATTCTCTTACGGTTTGGATGACAACTACAGACAGCAGCTCATTGACAAGAATGTCAGACTCGACGAGTTCTTCGACCCTTACGTTGATAACGAAGGAAACTGGGACTACGACTCCCTTAACTCACACAGAGCATTGATCGACAACATTGATGCTATTGTGGCTTCTGCGTATAAGCAGGGCATGGGTGACGGACAAAGAGGCCTAGTTGATAGAGCGGCCAATGTGTCGTCTTCTACTCCAGAGTCACGACCAGAGCAGGCATCTCCTGTGGCTGAGCAACTCCAAAACATCTTTGCTAACAATCGTAGCAAGATGACTTTTAAAATCTAAAAACTAGACAAAAATGGCTAATATTAAATCAGGGCAACCTGTTGTTGACAATACAGCAGGTGGCGACAATCCTGGGGCGTTTAGAATCACGCCTGAGACTTATACTACTCTTGACAACCTCGTCAAGACGACCAAGGACTTCCATATGGATCAGTTGGTCGAGACTTACGGAGACCAAGGTATCACTGGATTCTTGAAGCTCACTGGCGCTATCAACGCTGGCGGATCTTCTGACGAAATCAACTGGTGGGAGCTTGGCCGTCGTCACGAGACTTTGGCTTACACAGCTGCTGGCGCCACTTTGGCAGGTAACAACGACTACATTGACATCACCGACTCTGCTGTAACCTCTAAGGTTCAGAAGAACGATGTGTTGATGGAGGCCTCTACTGGTGCTCGTTTCATTGTTCTCTCTGGTGGCTTTGGTAGCGGTACTGCTGCTACTGCACGCTTGGTGTTGCTCGATGGCACTGATATCACTTCAGGCACTGAGATCGACCCAGCTACTGCAGGTACCTTCATCAAGATCGGTAACATGTACGCGCAGGGAACCAACCAGCCAACGGCATTCACCGATATGGGTATCAGAAAGTTCACTAACCCTTACATGATTGTGAAGGATCGTTACGAAGTAAACGGATCTCAAGCAACCAACATCGGTTGGGTGAACCTCGGTGGTGGTAACTACCGCTGGTACTTGAAGGGTGAGCAAGAAGCTCGCGCTCGTTACGAGGACAAGAGAGAGCTCATGATGCTCTTCGGTGAGAAGAGAACACACGCTGGTGGATCTGGTTCAGACTTCGACAACGAGTTTGCTGGATCTGAAGGCTACTTCTCTGCTATTGAAGACAGAGGCTTGGTTGTGCAGAACTCTAAGACTAACCCAATGGATAGCTTCTCTGAGTTTGACGACTTGATCCTTGAGCTCGACAAGCAGGGTGCACCTTCTGAGTACGCTATGTACCTCGGTAGAGCACAAGACTTGGCTATCGACGACATGCTTGCTTCAGGTATCTCTGCTGGTGTGACTGCTGGTTTGGCTGGTCAGTTCGGTGCGTTTAACAACGACGCTGACATGGCTGTTAAGCTTGGCTTTAAGTCATTCACTAGAGGTGGATACACTTTCCACAAGCATGACTGGAAGTTGCTGAACGATCCTACATTGTTGGGTGCATCTGACTTTATTCAGGGAGCTATGGTTCCTTTGACTCAGGTTACTGATGCCCGTAGCGGTGTGAACGT
>Ga0209337_1000843_pt1 | contig 24342 bp, 31 predicted proteins | sample LinPmetageLP53_FD_184044 | JGI IMG/M metagenome (GOLD analysis project Ga0209337, IMG submission 184044) | Marine viral communities from the Pacific Ocean - LP-53 (SPAdes) (version 2) | ecosystem: Environmental > Aquatic > Marine > Oceanic | place: Pacific Ocean | collected 2010-02-08 | reverse complement strand
TAGTTTGTCTATTTGAGTCAATCCAATATAAGCCTGTAAATCCGTAGACCTAACATTAAATCCCTCATAATAAAATGTATACAGAGAATCAAAGTCAGTAACATCCCATTCTTTTTGTAATTTAGATTGTGCTTCTACACTCAAATCTCTAGCCCACCCATGACTTCTTATAGATACCAATAGTTCATACAAAGCCAAATCATCAGTTGAAATAAAACCACCTTCTATTGTAGATATGTGGTGACCAAAGAACGTAGAAAAAGTAGACATCTTTCCAAATGTACCTAATTTTTTATTTCTGTACTCTGAGCCCATAGACTCACAAGTATCCTCTAATAAAATAACATTATATTTTTCACACAACTCCACAATCTTTTTCATATCAGGAACTAAACCTAATACGGAAACCAATAGAAGAGTTGAAGGTGATTCTTGTTTAAATATTTTTTCTAAATGTTCTAAATCTACTGACAAGTCATCCATATTACAATCACATAATATTGGCGTCATTCCTAATTGCATAACTGGTGCCAAATCAGTAGCCCAAGCAACAGATGGAACTACCACCTTATTATTTTTTAAATAATCACCTTGTTGTAATGCGGATAGCATCAATAGATTAGCAGATGAACCTGAATTACAGAATACAGAATACTTTCTCCCTAACCAATTAGAGAATTTAGATTCTAACTCCAATGTAACTTTCCCTTTAGTTAGCCTTGGGTATGTCTTTAACCAATCGATTAAGTTATCTATATCATTGTTATCAATCGTATCTTTTACTAAAGTTATCATAAACTTTCCTTATTCCTTTATCTAATTTAGTGAACTCAAAGCCATTTAATACTGAATGTAACTTGGATGAATCAACATCTTTTCTATATTGACCGTCTGGTTTTGTTCCATCATAGGTAATTTTCAAGTCACCTTTACCACAAGCTTCCATACCTATTTTGGTTATTTCTTCTATTGAGTGTACATACTTTGGTGCAACATTAAAGTTACCCACTATATCATTATCAATCATATGTTTTATCACCCTAGCTAAATCACCAGCATACATAAATTGCCTCAATGGTTTACCAGTTCCCCATATTTCTATACTATCTTTAGCATCATATAACTTTTTGATTAAGGCTGATACAAAGTGACTATGGTGTTCTTCATATTTATCATGTTCACCATACAAATTACAAGGTATTAAATAAGACCACTTCTTACCATATTCTTTTACATACGAATCCATTTGGGTAACCATAAGTCTTTTTGATATAGCATAAGCAAAGTTATCAATTGGTGGTGAACCATTGAAAATATCTTTTTCCTCCAATGGATATGACTCAACTACATCAGGATACATACAAGTACTACCCATAGATATAACCTTATCAACATCATATACATGACACGCTTTTAATAGATTTGTATTCATCAATGTATTCTCTTCAAGATATTCAACTGGATGGTTGATATTATCTAGTATCCCACCTACTTTAGCCGCTAAGTGAATAACAACATCTGGATTGTAACGCATAAACATAGAATCTATCTCATCTTGTTTTAATAAATTACAATGTTTAGATGATATATAATTTGCAGTTGGTAAAATATCTTTTAAATGTTGACCAACTAAACCACTACCACCCGTAACTAATATCACTCGGTCAAATCTCCATACAAGTGTTTATATGTTTTTTCCATAAAATAGTTTGTTAATTTGTTCTCTGTATTATTTGGTATGGCGTTGTACTGATATATCCACCCACACTTTGTAAACAGCATATCATCTCCCAATATTTCTTTTCGGTTCATATCATTCATATTAAATTCATATGGTAATAATTTCATATCTATATTGTTTTTATGAACTAATATATTTACAGGAGTCTGATCTGTTCCATTGAAAAATGTCTGTTGTAATTTAACTAAATTATCTTGGTAAGTAAAGTAAAAATTTATAATGTCTTGAAAGAATTGTCTGTGATTCTTATTTACAATTATGAATCCACAATCAAAATACTTTTCCCATGGCATCATATAACCATCAAAAATATACTTGGAGTAATTTTCTATTCCCCTAAGAACCCAATCCCAACTACCATCAAATTCTACACCACATAATTTATTATCTGTCATCTCGAAGAAATTAGGACAATCAGGATGAACTATTGTATCAGCATCAACCATAAGGACTTGGTCGTATTCTATTTCATTAGCCTCTAGTATATCGAATAGGTAATATCTTTGCCAACATATACCCATCTTTTCATTGTCTAATAATAAATCGTTAAGAACAAAAAGTTCAGAATTATTTTTATCACACCATTTCTTCCAACTGGCTATTGAATACTTATAAGCAGCTCGTCTACTGCTGGCATATCTACCATCACCTTTTATATCAATGTCCATCATAAAAACTACATTCTTCATATCAATCTTTCCAATTTATTTTTAATAACTCTTTTTATTTTATGGTCTATGTCTGGTTTGATTAAAGTAAATTCTTCATCTGAAAATACATAATGTCCACATATTTTTATCAATTCTTTTTTATTATCTTCAGGTATAAAATCCTTACTAACCCACTTCTCCCATCTCTTTGACTCGTAGCAAATCTGATAGTAATCTTCTATGTCATCACCCATCTCATCTAAGTAGCAAAGTGTTTCTAACTGTCCAAACTCAGGTGCTATATTAATTGAATCTAACCCTAAATCAAATCTACTCTTATATTCTACACTAGATAGATAATCACCATTGTGTTCTTTTGACTTCTTACCAAACTTCTTACACACATTTACCATCTCTTTCAATCGATTTGAATCAAACGTACCTGTATTAGTTTGTTTTCCTAAATCTAAACCAACACCTGATTGAACTACTGCGTATTCTATATTATCAAAGAACTCAAATTCTGATAATGTTCTTAATAAAGTATCTAATTCATCAGCTGTAAATTTTCTAATAGCCTCTTCAGTACCAACTTCAAACATCACACTTTGATCCATATTGTAAATATAATTTAACACTGCTAGTGTTTCTTCAAGACCATCTTCAAACTTTTGATATTTTTTCCACGGATCTATATGAATGATGTCAAAATATTTATAATCATGTAGGAAAGATTCATACCCATCATCCTCTCTATAACCTTGTCCGGCACCACCGTGATCTCTTCCTATTGGAACTCTACCACCTACATACGTAGCAAACTCACCTGTAGACCAATTATTAACATATCCACCATTGTAATCTACTTGTCTCCTTGATGGAATAAATCCAAAGTTACCATTGTGTTCAATAACAGCATCAACTACATTCTTACTCATCGGGCCTATAAAATATTTAATGTTTTTCATAGTGGAAAATCCAAGCCTGTATATAAATAAAATTGCTCTGACGCTTGTAATTTAGCTAAATCTTTTCCTGTTTCGGTATTACCCAGACAATTAATAAAGTCATTTGACTCATCAATCCAATCTGTAATGTCTATTGGTGTACAATTATAAACTATTGAATCTTTAATATCAAATAGTTCATCCCAATTATCTCTATTGACAACTTCATAATTAAAATTGTTTTTAACTGCCCCCCACTTTACAGCTTTACCGTATCCACCATCGCCAATAATATATAACTTCTTTGTATTATCATAATCATTTAGATACACTTGTGCCGCAAATGAATCTGTGTTATATGCAGTTAAATGGCCATTTGTATTAATAATAGTATTAGCAGCTCCAATCTGTTTAACAGAATCTTCCATGCTATGAACGTATTTCATCACTTCTACTTTATATGGCATTGTTATGGCAAACCCTTTGATACCTAAAGTCAAAACTGAATGTACAGCATCTTCGATATTATTTACTGAAAATGATTTGTAAATCTTATCCAACCCATAGTAATAGAATGCAGTATTCATCATCTGACAACCAGTATTACCAGCTGTCTTAGCAAATGAACAATATATTTCTGTATCTTTATTTATCATTATTTATTAATTCCTGTAACATCTGTTTTGATTTAAAGAATAATAAATCTCCAAATTCTTTTTCATGTAATGGGGCCATGTTCAAAAATATAAGAGAAGTAATAGTCTTAACCTTATTTAAATCATAACCATTTTGTACAATCCAATCCTCATACGTAGGCATGAAAGTGTTCAGTGCTGGTTCTGATTTATAGGTGTAACTTACAACATTTTTGTCAACAAAACAAGTAAAATTATTACTATTTGCCATTAATTTGTAAGACATTAAGATTCCACCATACATCTTAGCTAAATCGTAATATACATCACCCACATTACTACCACCAAAATCTTGTCGCCAATCTAACAAATAGAATTTTTTATTATCTCCGATAATTACATTGTCAAATTGTAAATCACCATGAAATAATTTTGTAGGTATTCCATTAAATATAGATTGCCAGTCTAATTTTTTAAGCAGGTTATGAACATTATCTGTTTTAACATTATTTACTGTATGCGACTTTGTAAATGTATCATCTCTGTCATCAAAAAACAATTTTAATCTACTCATGCTTTTATTGTAATAAAATTCTTCGCATGTATCTAAAAAATTATTATCAATATCAGTTTCTTTCCATAAATCTTTATTACAAAAATTCAAAAATTTATTCCAAACATTAGTGTCATCACATTCATACAATGTTTTTCCGGCCTGCCAATTATATGAATATAAATTCTTACCATTAAAATTTATTTTTGGAACTAATCCTGATAACTCAGCTGATCTCTTTATTCTACCTTTAATGAAATCTTTGTTAGATGACAATTTTATAAATTTATCGTTTACTTTGTATAAGAATTCTCCATTTACTTTTGGGATACTATATACAGTACTACCCTTAAATAGATTTTTAGCTTTTATGTAATTATCAATAGTACCCACATCATACCAATCAAATCTCTTAACTTTCATACTTGAATATTTATTCAAATTATAATAAGCACTTACTATCTCACCACTATCTACATCCAACTCATTCCAAAATGTCTCATAATCATAGACACTAGCTAAACCTATAAAAGCATCATCATAACCTTGTTTATTTTTATTTTTTAAGTTAATAGCATTATCACCATCCACATTAATCGTGGCATATAATTCAGGAATACCAGTTGGGTATACACCCAACCAATTAGTATTTAATCTAGGTAATTCATCAGATACAATTGTATCTGCAGTTACCCAAATAAATGGCCTTTGTAAATATTCTTTACATTGATTTATAGAGTAACTAGGGCCAGTGCCTTCACCATCATACTTATCAACTTCAACAAATTTAAATGTCCGGTCTGTATGAGCTGCTAAACAATACTCCCTAACCATATCACCTCTATAACCAAGAGCAACAACTATTTCATAGTCTTTTGGTATCTTATCTATCATGTGTGTTATAATAGCTTTATTATCTAGTGGTAGTAATCCTTTATTAATATGTTCTGATAAATTTTCTAATCTACTACCGATTCCAGCAGTTAATATACATAGTGCAGGCTTCATATGTTCATGGGTAATCTTACCATCTTCTCTATCAGAATCATCTGAAATTCTGATTACATCATCAACTTCAGGAGTGGAAACTTCTTGTAAAATTATGTCAGTAACTGCAACTACTCTATGTTTTTTAAATGGTTTTATAGTAACGAAAAATCCAGGTTTCTCTATTGTTTTCTCAACCACACCTTCATCATTTTCTAACCAAAATTCAGCTGTGCCTTCTATTAGGTAATTAGTTTCTAATTTATTTTCGTGATATTGATAACTTGTCTTTGTTCCAGCATTGATATATATTCTCTTATAACAATACTTATCATTTAGTTCTAACCACTCTTCTCTTCCCCACGGTTTATATATTGTTTTCATCAAGTAACCCTTTATTTCTTTTTAAATTAATTACATACGCGGTGTCTCTATCGCTATCACGTTTTCTGTCGTTAATGAGTATTCTGTCTCCTCCACCGAATCCCATTATTAACTGGTCATATAGTATACCAGCTCTACTTAATTGTTTAATTGTGGGTTGTCTTGCACTTTCTTTTCTACCTGTAGTAATTACTATATAATAACCTTTTGTATCCCACTCTATTAATCTTTCATGTGTGCCTGGTAATACTTCCAACTCCAAGTTTGGATTTTGTACATCTACTGGATTTGAATGTTTTACTAATGTACCATCTAAATCACAAAATATTGTTTTTGGTTTATCCATTTATACTACTCACTATTTGCTCTCTAGTTAATTGTCTAAATCTAAAAATATCATAATCAGTATTTTTATTTGTAAAATCATCCACAATATACTTAGGGTTGGCTTCATGTAAAGTTTTAAAAGACTTCTCTACATAATTATCGGACAACAACCCAAGTTTTCTTAAATGCCAAATCATCAAGAAATGGTGTGATATTGTTTTCCATTGTGGACATTGACCTGGTAAAGTATATTCATCTAAAAAATCAAACATACTAGAGTAACCTTTCATCCACCTTGACTTTGAAGCAAATACATGGTCTAACATTTCAACAGTAGTGGAATTAAAAGTAGGATGTTTTCCTCCAGTTGGCCAGCCGTAATTGGGTATGTCTGGATGTATTGGTATGTGAAATTTGTATGGACTTAACTCTTCAAACTTAAACGGTCTATTCCAACAAGTATCTAACCTAGCATTAACAACTAAATCGTATTCAAAATCATTTTCTTTTTCGTATTCTGATACTAGGTTCATAACCTCTTTAAATCCATACCATCTACTCTTATGTGCCATGACTCTACCAATATGATTACCCTTTAAATGTTCGGGTATCTTAAAATCTATTTGTGGTAGTAGTTTTATTACCTTTGGTGATAATCTTTTTATAAATTCTTCTTTAAAATCTGTGTGCCAACTGAAAATAAAAAAGTCCACGTTATTATAAGGAACAATATATTTTTTTAAGATTTGACTTACATAACTCAATACTAAAAGTTGGTCATCACGTGGACTCCCACTTGAATTCTTACCAGATAAACCTCCGACTAACCCATTCATTGTATATGCTATTCGCATGGTATACAGATAACTCCTTCTCTATCAATCATTTTCCAACCAGACTTAGTTAGGAAACCGACATCCTCACCAATCTCTGTATCTACTTGTATTTTACCTTCTCGTATCTTGTCATCTATTGAATTTCTGATATTTCTGTTGTTAGGGTTTCCATAATCATCTAATATTATTATTGGGTTATCGAACATATCAATACATTTTTGTATGTCTATTGCAACTTGTGGATAATCATGACTAGCATCAACAAATACAACATCAACTTGTGGAAAATCCCAAGTGTCGTTTGTAACATCCATTATTGAAGCCTCAACATTATCAACATCTTTACATTTTTGTTTTAGTATTAAAATGTTTTCTGCATCTCTATCCACAGCATATACCGTGTCGAATAATTCAGAGAATATTCTTGTAGTATCACCTTGACAAGCACCAAGTTCTAAAACCTTCATTTTTTTGTACTTCTCATCCTTAAAATAATCAATCAAATCTGATTTAAATTTCTTTGATGTTGCGTTCTTAAATGTGTCCTTGTGATTAACCAAATTTAATAACCTATCTGTTTCATTATAAGTATAATAATGTTTCACCAAATTCCAAGTTTTTTTCATTAATGGTTCTCTCTGTGATTTGTCAAATCCACTAAACATCCAAACGTATGGATATTTTATAAAGAATGGTATGGTATCTTCATTCAATTGCCAATTGTGACCTAACAACTCTTTTCTGTATAAATGACTACATCTATATAACATAGTGTTTATAAAATTTAAATCCATACCTTTAATTTGAGCCCAATAATTCAAAGGTGTTTGTTCTGCAGTACCAGTCTTTTTGTGTAACTCTAATAAGTCATCAATATTATCTAAATACATTTGTTTGAAAGATTCAAAGAAATCTCTATGGTTTTCATTGAAAATTACAAAACCTGAATTAAAGTATTTTTTTATATCAAACTCAAACCCATCAAAAAATTCCTTGTAACCTTCAACACTATTATGTATCCACCTCATATTATCCATGTCTCTTGAAACAGTAAATTGGTGGTCTGTTAATTCAAAGAAATTAGGTGCGTCCCATTTTATCATACAAGTACTATCTAATATTAAAATTTGGTCATAGTCTATATTGTTTTTTTCCAAAATATCAAATACAAAAACTTCCTTCTGCCAATTAATTCTGTACTTCTCCATATCTTCCATGTAAGGTTCATCAAACAGAAAAAAGATACAATCATTTAACTTACACCAATATTCCCAAGTTTTGATTGAATAATCAAAATAATCAAAATCACCATATTTTTTAGACTTGTCTTTATTTACAACACAAGCCATAAACACTACATTCTTTTTCATCTTACACCTTCTAATATTTCTTTTGGAAAGGTTTTAGTTTCTGTATTCATAGAATGAATTAATTCTTCATTTCTCTCTCGTATTAACTCTGTATAGTTATTCGTATTTTCATAACCATCATGTGTCCAAGAATATGGATGTGTTAACAACTGCATCCTTTGTGGTATATCCCAATAATCTATACTGAACGGATGTCCGTATTTCCATTCATGATTAGAGTCTGCGAGGTAATGGACTCTTAGTTCATCGGGTTTATCCCCACTAAAATAGTGAAAGTACTGTTTTGCATAACAATTTATTTTACCAGGTACATAGACATACTTTTCTAAAATACCAGGATTACTACCACATCTATGAAAGGCAAATCTATCAACCTCAAACCCATAGTAGTGTTCCAATGTCTCTATGTCTTTCGATATGTAATCAACTAACTCATCATCATCCATTTGTGGTGGATTTTGATGTAACCCAATATAATGTCCCATCTCCTCTATCTCTTGAATAGCTTCAATATTTTTCTGTGATAAAGCATTGTATGTGTTATTTCTTAATTGAACTGTGTAAGTAGAGTGGACACCCAAATCATCGTGTTCCATCCGTGCCATAGTTAAAGCTCTGTCAATTGAAAACTCAATATCGTGTCTCAATACACAAAAAGAATCAACCACGTCATTTACCTCTGAAAAATCCATAATTGGTAAACTATTTTTTACCAATGTAATTATATTTCTATACTCGGCGTAACTAAACATACTAACCCCTTTTACCTAAACATTTATATTTTATTTCTTTAAACTTATCTGAATCTAATATTCTCCAACAATCTAAAATTATCTGACCATCATAACTTTTCCAAGAATCATCAATTGATTTAAATTCATCGTATGGTAAAGCAATCACCACTAATTCACCAGCTCTAAAACATGCTTTAAAAGAATTGAAGTAATTTAACGAATCACCAAACTTATCCCTAACAGTATCTATACACAACGGATCGTATACGTTTACGTTCATACCTTCCCAAACTAAACCCTCTATTAATTTAATTGATGGTGACTTGGTTATGACTGGTGTGTTTGGTTTAAAAGATAAACCCAATACACTTACGTTTCGTTTTTTAGTACTGTTTACAATTCGTAACAAATTTGAATCTTGACTTCTATTTATTTTGTCTGTTGCAACTATATGGGATGCTTCACGTCCACAACTTTCAGAGAACTCAATAAAAGCATTAGTGTCTCTTGGAAAACAAGTTCCACCAAAAGATAATCCACCCTTTAAAAAATGATGTCCTATGGGTTTATGATAACCTATAGCGTTAGTAATATTATCTACGTTAACATTATCAATGCTTTCACATAGGTTAGATATAAAGTTAGCAAAACTAATCTTACTAACTAGGTAAGCATTCAACGTAACTTTAGATACTTCAGCTTCTTCTAATGTCATTTTAGATATCGGTGGATTGTTTGTAGGTATATTTTTATAAAGTTCATGTGTAATATTTGTACTACGTTCATCACTGCTTCCAATAATAACTACATCAGGATTTTCAAAGTCCTTTATTACCGAACCCAACTTGACTATATCTGGTACATATGAGAAACCAAAACCTTTGTTTAATTTTCTACCAGTAAGTTCTTCTATCATGGGTATTAAATAGTTTCTTATCTCTCCAGGCATAACAGTACTACTCAAAATAAATAAATGGTAATCTTTATCTGACTCTACCAACTCCATACACAAATCTTTAAGTACACTCTCAACAATCTCTGATGAGTAACCATCTTTAATCTGAGTATTTACTAGTATCACACTTATATCAGTTTCATCCATCACCCCGTCATAACTTGTTGTATACTCTATATTGTTATACGCTAAGTCTAAACTCCTACCTAAACCTTCTTCAAAGTATGGTGTATGAATATTCTCTTGTAACGTATTAACTAAGTCTGTATTAATATCTATACCCAAAACAGGTACACCATTCTTAGCAAATAAAGTGGATAGTGGTAGACCTAATTTACCTAACCCAATAAATGATATTTTTTCTTTCATCAAATATATCTAGCGTTTGTGTATTTGTTTTGAAAATCTGTTACCTTTAGAGCATTTATAACTTCATCTATACCCTCTTCTACTGTTACGGTGGTTCTAAAACCTAAATCACTAATCTTATCATAACTAACCACGTAATTTCTCTTGTCAGCATCTTCACCTATTTCTTCGTAATGTATAAAGGCACCTGTTTTAGTTCCTATCATATTACAAACTTCCTCTTTACTATGATTCATTGCATCGTCGCCAACATTAAAAACGTTACCCATCATCTTATCCATATTTGATATTCCAAACACAAAACATTCGGCTATATCTGATACGTGAATAAATGTCCTCATGTAGTTCTTTTCATACACAACCAAGTATCCATCTTTTATACACTTGTACGAAAAATCATTAATCAGTAGGTCTAACCTAAAACGTGGTGATACTCCAAAAGCTGTAGCGAATCTGTAAGCTATAGTATTGTCTCTCTTCATTAGTAATTGTTCTGCCTTGGTCTTTGTCTCACCATATAAACTTAATGGATGTAGTGGTGTTTCTTCAGTACATATATCAGTAACTGCACCATAGTTACTACCAGTAGAACCATAGAATATAACTTGGTCATCTGTACAAGATTCAATTAAATTGACAGTACCATCCACATTAATCTCTTGTGCTAATTGTGGATTCATCCTACATACAGGAAATCCAACCAACGCCGCTAAATGTATTATTATGTCCTTACCCTTAACAACATCTTGTAGTTCTTCTTTATTTCTAATATCACCCCTTACAAATTTAAAATTATCATATCTGAAAAATGGTATTAATTGATTTCCACCAACCATCAAATTATCAAAAATTGTAACCTCGTGTCCCATACTCAGCAGTTTTGGAACTAATGATGTACCTATGTATCCAGCTCCACCTGTAACTAAAATCTTTTTTACCATATCTTTAATCTCCCTAATAATATATCTTTAAACATTATCCAATCAGAAATCTTTGCCTTGATTGGGTTGTGAAATGCAGCTGGTTCATTGTCCTCAAACAAATAATGACCACTCCAAGCAAATGGGTATATCACAAATGGAATTATTGGAATCAAATACCAATACCAATTATATAACACCAATACCGAAAGTGATATTGTAACCAGCTGTCCAATGAAATGTAATAATTTACATTTTGGATGCTTATGTAAAGTTAAATAGTATTTATAATACTCTGAAATAGTCATCTAAAATACTTTTTAATTTGTCTATCTCATCATCTGTAATCATATGATTGTTACCTATAAAGAATCCATGATAATGTAAGTAATCTACTTTAGGAAACTCTTTAAATGGTTCATATTCTGATAGAAATGGTTGTCTCAATAAATTACCACTACACAATGGTCTTGTTTCAATACCACAATTTTCAAGATGTTCTTGTAAATCATTTCTTAAACTTCTCTCTTTAACAATAAAAGGTAAACAGAAGCTACTATTCCCTTCAAAATTTGGAATATGAAATACCTCATCATATTGTTTCAATATTGATACAAACTTATCACACACTTCTCTACGTCTTTGTATCATATCATCTAATCTTGGTAATTGAGATATTCCTAAGACACCACCAAATTCATTATTCCTAAAATTATAACCATCTGTAATAAACATAAATCGTTTATCTACATCAGGATATTGTTTTACATATTTTTCATATAATTCAGGTGAACACTCTCTTGCTAACCCATGACTACGTTTTGCTCTCATCAACTGATACAACTCATCATCATCTGTACTTACAAACCCACCTTCTACTGTTGTCATGTGATGTCCAAAGTATGAACTAAAAGTTGAACCTTCTGAAAGTGTTCCTACTTTCTTTCCATATATCTCTGCACCATGTGACTCACAACAATCCTCTATGTAAAAAGCATTGGGTATAATCTTTTTAAACTCGTTGATAGGAGCTGGTATCCCAAATAAGTGAGTTACAAATACCAACCTAATGTCAGGATGTTCTTGATGTAATTTAGCCATGTGGTCTAAGTCAAAACTAAACGTATCATTTTCTACATCACAGAAAATTGGTTTTAGTCCTAACTGAATAATTGGTGCTACATTAGTTACCCAAGTCATAGCAGGTACAAGAACCTTATCACCATTCTTTAAATTATACCTTTCCTTAATAGCAGATAATAACAGAAAGTTTGCTGTACTACCTGATGAAACGAAGAGTGAATGCTCTACTCCTAACCATTCACTCCACATTTCTTCAAACTTTTTTACTTTAGGGCCATTAGTATACCTATTACTTGTCTGTATAAAGTCAACTAATGATTGTTTATCTTCATCAGTTATACAATCTTTCATTAATGGCCAAGGTAATATTTTATTTTCCATATACTTTTTCAACCTCATTATAAACTTTAATAACACCATCTTTTAATTTAGTAAATTCAAAATCACTAATTAAAGACATCATTTTATCACAACTAACAGTTTTTCTATACTGACCATCTGGTTTATCTGAATCAAACACCACACCCATATTTTTATCCAAAGCCTCAAGTGTAATAGTAGCCATATCTTTTATAGAATTTTCCTCTGGTGTTGCAACATTAAAACTTTCAGTAATATCATTTTCTATTACTACCTTAATAACTCTAGCTAAATCACTAGCATGCATAAACTGTCTCAATGGACTACCAGTTCCGAATAATGTTATATTTTCTTCACCATTATTTTCTGCATCAATTATCTTTCGTATCAACGCTGTAATAAAATGACATTTTTCAGGATCGTCAAAATGGTCATACTCTCCATACAAATTACAAGGGATTAAGTAATTCCAATTTGTTCCGTGTTGTTTGTTGTAAGCTTCTATACCAACCGATAATGACCTTTTTGTAAACCCATAACTGAAATTAGCAAACGATGGTGGGCCATCGTGAATATTATCTTCAGTCATTGGATAAGTTTCCACAACATCTGGATACATACAAGTACTCAGAATACCAGTAAATCTTGTTACATTATACTTCTTAGAGATTCTAAGAACATTGGTATTCATTATCGTATTTATCTCATAAAAGTCAGCTGGGTAATTTAAGTTTTCTACAATACCACCGACCTTAGCACCCAAGTGTACTACATTGGTTGGTTTTAAATCACTCCACAATTCGTCTACTTGTTTAACATCTGTTAAGTCACAATCTTTAGAACCAATGTACTTTACTTCTGGTAATATATGTTGTAAGTACCTACCAACCATACCAGTTCCACCTGTAACTAATATTTTTTTATCCAACTTAATACCTCATGTTTTTTATTTGTTCTCGTACTGCATCAAAACTAAATACTTCATTTAGTTTATCCCACGCATGTTGTACTACTTGATTTCTTTTATTATCATCTTCATAATACTCTGTAAATCTTTCCTCTAATACCTTTAAATCATTGGTAGCTGTCTCAGGATATAATAGGAAATGATTATCATTTACACCACCAATATTTATAGTACCCACACTAGCTGTATGTACTACTTGTTTACCTGGAAAATAATCAACAGGGTCTAAATTAAAATGGTACATACAAGATGACCACCCATTGATAAAATCTCTCAAAGGTATGTGTGTAGCACTAGGTTTAAACCTAACTTGTATATTAAACTTATTTCCTATATAGTTTGCAAACTCGTAAGTATTAGCTCTTCTTGGTGGATTCTGTGGTAAGTAAGCCCATATACTCTGATGTTGATTACCACCAAACGTATCATAAAAATAATCTATATTGTGTGGTTGAGCTACAAAGTTAAATGGTTTACCCACCTTGTCTCTGAGTTGTTCAAATACCCCAATCTTATCCTCTGGTCGATTCATTAAAACATTATCACATTCTTTTAAAAACTCTATTCTTGCTAAGTGTTTTATGTGATTATAATCATATGGTTCACCTACCCATATTTCTTTTAAAAATCCAACTATTTTAGCCTTTGGGTATTTTTTTCTAAGGTTATCTACTTCACACCATCCATCCCAAACACCGTCTGTTCTTGCTAAACTTCTTTCCCTAACTACAAAAATTAAATCTAAATCTAAATCTGGTAAATCATATTTAAACTCTGACCAATTTATGAAGTGACCATTTTCAAATAACCACGGATAATTAAAAGTACTTATAAAACATTCACTACCTAAACTTCCCAATTCATGTGTGGGTGAATACGGAGTATCATCTGAAAATTTATAAGCTTGATTATCTTTAACATAGAATGAATCCATGTCATCAGTTCCTATACCATCAATTACCAATCCAAAGTTCATTTATGATTTTCTACTTAACAACTCTCTGCTGAAATTGTCCATATAGAATTGATTTTGTTGTTCTTGTTTTTCTTTTGTTTTTGGGTGATATAAACTCATCTCCTCCTGTGGTGGTAGGTGAGCGTAAGTTTTACATCCATCTATAAACTCATGTAGTGGTCTTGTCCATCTAATATCTTTGTGATTACGAAAAACTCTTGCTTGATAATCAGGATAATTCACCCAACCTTTTTCTGATATTTTCCAACCCCATCTTTTAACATCTTCATCAGTAAATCCATCAACAGTATTTACTCGTGGTATCCAAACCAAATCAACACCCTCATTCATTTCTAATATTCTTTTAATTTGTACTACTAAAAAATTATGTGGATACTCGTCAGCATCTATATGGAAAATGTAGTCACCTGTGGAGTTCTCTATAACCGAATTCTTTTGAGTTGCAAAATCACCATCGAGTTTTCTCTGATAAATCTTAATAGTTTTCGTGTGTCCGTATTGTTGTGTCCAACTATCCAATACAAACCTAACTGCATCATCCTCACCATTTGTATCATCGACACAAATTACTATTTCATCTTCATCACCTGATTTATGAATCAGTACTTCTAATAACTTATTTAATTCATCAGCCTCATTATGAACTGTGATACCATAACTAATTTTCACTTAATAACTCTCTTAATCCTTTTGGTAATGATATTGGTTCTAAAAACACTGCTGATTTTTTAGCTTCTTTCCAATTATATGTCCTATACACAGAATGTTGATTTACGTATCTTTTTATCTCTTTATAGACTCTTTGTTTAACTCCACGACTACCAACGTTTTTAATATTAATTCTGTAAATTTCGTCATCTCCACTTACAACTTGTATTTCACCAACCCTTTCTAATAATTGTACTAAAATTGGTTTACTTTTAATAGTTGGAACACTACCGCGTTCCTCTAGTTTTAATCCTATCAAATGAAATGTTTTATTACCATCTTTTTTGGTATAAGGCATTTTTGGATTCATAACCAATAACGTAGTTAACGTTGAAAGTGTGCTATTACCTTTATAACGAAATGATATAATGTCACCAGCTTCAACTTTACCCCAACTATATACTTGTTTAGCCATTACCCATATCCCTAGTTATTCCCATCAACTCACATGCTTTAAGAAATTCATATTTACTGAATGTTTCTGCATTATCTACATCAAGTCTTTGGGTGTGGTTGTCATACACAGCACGTTCTTCTTTAGGAATATCTATAACCCTAGCGTACTTCCAAACATATTCTTTGGAATCTCCCTCTGGAAATATCATACCTAATTTACCCATATTAATCACAGATGGAAACCAAACTATGTTTCTTTCTTTGTCCTCAAATTTAGATTCCCTTACCAACTTAGGAGATTTTTTAAGATTCTCTGTGAGTTTTAGACTTCCAATTTCATATCGAGAGTCACTCATAAATCCACAATGAAAACAAAGATACGAACTAAAAGTTTCCTGTACCTCTTCAAAACATTGGTCTACATTAAAACAAATTGGACACGTTATTACTCTTTCCATACTACACCTTCTTTAATTTAGGTAATTTTATTTTTGGAGCCTCTATCTCGTCAACTTTATTCAACTTCGGTAACTCCAATTGTATTTCTTCAGCAAACTCAGGAACATACTTGTCAAGTAAATTACCAAACTGCCTAGTCATCTCATCCAAAGAAAATTTTATCTTATTATAAGCAGTTAATTTCTTAGCACCAAGTGTATATTTTCTATAATTCTTATATACATCTTTCATCTTAATAGATGCTTCTTGGTAGTTAACTGTAAACCATTTCATAGTATCCACATGAAAGTTATCTGGAAAAGAACCTTTTGGAACATCTGATAACGCTCCACCAAGTAAAACAGCATTTGGTTTTTTCAAGAAATCGGTATGACCACTCCAATCAGGAGCTATAACTGGTTTTCCACTTAATGATGCTTCGAGTAATGGTCTACCAAAACCTTCACCATGTGTTAGTGATATGTGAGCTTTTACTTTAGGATGATTGTATAATTCATTAATTTCCTCATCCATAAAGTCACCATGCATTAAATATATGTTTGGTAAATCTCCACTAACTGTAGCCTTGACTTCGTTAATTTTATTTAACATTGCTTCCCTATCCAATACAGAATATCCTGCTCCACTTGTTTTCATAATCAAACCTGGTTTCTGTTTCAGATTCTTAAAGGTTTCACAGAATACCTTGATTAACATACCAGTATCTTTTCTGTCATTACCAAGTCCACCTTGTAACCAATGACCTACGTATAAAAAGTTAAATTTCTCTTCTACCTTATCCATCTCTTCTAAAAGACTTTTTGAAAACTCTTTAGTTGTTTTGTAAATTTTGGTATCTGCACCTTCAAATAAAACTTCTATTGGTTTTTCACAAGCCAACACACCAGTTTTTTCTTTTGTTCTATCATCCTGTATATCAAATTTGATAGTTTCTAATGTGTGCTTTACAAAGTTAGCTGGAACTATGTTCAAATCCATTTTGTTTACACCTTGTAACCACTCTGGATGACACAACGTAGTTTCTAAACCAGCTGTAATACCTATGTTATACTTCCCAAACGTTTGAAACTCGGTTGGTATTACGATATGTATATGTAATTCTGGTTGTTTTGGTAAATTAGGTTCTGCTAATAACCTATCGATTATCATTTTATCATTTGGATCGTCCGTATGTAATGCATTCATTGGTGTATTACCCCACCTAACAGGCCATATTTTTACATCATACTTATCTAATTTAATTAAAGCTCTACATATATCTCTACTATGTGCTCCATAACCACTTCTTGTTCCTACTGGTGCTGTAACCAAACATACTGGTTTATAACTCATATTCTACCTCTTATTTAAATGGTGATTCTAAAAACTTTGTCAAACCCTTGACAACCTTTGTCCAAAAAATATCTTCCGAACCTCTAAAGTTACCAACTATATTCTTTCTTCTTACAGTTTTCTGTACTCTTGGCATATTATCCTCCTATGCTTTAAACATTGTATAACGTTTTCTTGGTTTCCATTTATCAAATGCAGTATCCATGTGGTCTATAAAATTTTGTGACATAGCTGTAGAGGACATCATAGCATCATCACTCATAACAAACTCATGACCTAACTTACCACACTCTTCTCTTTTATCTTTGTCCATATCATACCACTCTTTGATAGCATCAGCAACATCATCAAACCTACATCTATCATCAAATATATATGGTGTTGGTATTGAACCTGCTAACGACCTATTGGATGGCCATACTGGTTTACACCATTCACCCCAAGTCAAATCAGGATGGTCTTTCCATTTTCTATCATCGTGAAATGATTGTATCTCTGTATACTGTTCATGAGTAACGTGTTTACCGTTTAGTTTAAATCCAACTTGGTCTTGTAACCCACCTGTAACATTTACAATTATCGGTGTACCGGCCATCAGAGACTCACAAGTTCCCAATCCAAATCCCTCATTGGAAGCCATATTGAGTGTAACATCAGCTATATTATATAAACAATTTAATTGATTTGGTTCTACTTTTTTATCACTAAAATATACCCTATAATCTGGAGCTAATACATTAGCAACAACTGGTAAATCTGTACCATTATTATCTGTTGGTTGTGTGTGCATTATCAATGCACATTTATCAGCTTCCTCTTTAGGTAACATATCACAGAATGTTTTAAATGCCAAGACAACATCACCAGGATTTTTACGGCGAATATTTCTGTTATTGTAAAAAACTACGAAGTCAACTTTATTATCTATCTCAAGTTGTCTCCTCATTTCTGTCATTAATTTTTGGTCATCGTCAAATGGGGATACGGGTTTGAAAAAAGTATCACTCACACCATGTGGTAAATAGGTACAATCCCAATCTGTACGAGGTTTTTGTTTTGCAACTTCCTTTACAATAGCTACAGTTTGTTTTGATATGTTCATTATCAAATCAGAACACTCATAAAAGAACTCATTGTACTGTGGTGCTGGCCAATCATCCCAAATGTTGTAATAGAATATAGGAATATTTTGTCTAATCTCATGTTCCATTTCATACAACCAACCCCAAAATCTTGGATCAGTATAATGAAGTATAGCGTCAGGTTTTTCCCTCGACATTATTTCTCTAACTACTTCTTGATTACCATATCCGTCTATAGGATATATTGTCAATTTTGCATCTTCTACACCTGTCTGTTCAGCACAAACAGCGTCCATATTAACAACCTTACCAGTCTCAGGATGTTTTATAGCACCACCCAGCTGAACCCAATCATACTGTTTCAACGTTCCCATTACGAACTCTTTTGACATTGTGCCAACACCAGATGACATTCTTAAATCATCTGATAATAGTAAAATCTTTTTCTTAGCCATATAACCCTCTTAATCGTTTAATAGTTGTTTTTCTTTTTTTGGAAAGTTAGAAGTTATTCTTTCTAATACTTCTATAATTTTTAACTGAGTTTCTTCCATTTTACTCAACATGGTAATAATCTTATGTTCCATGTGGTATTGATTGTCACTCATCTTTTGAATATTCTGTTCTGTTTTTTTCATCATAACCTACTCCCACTTACCTTTAAATTTTGATATTCATGTATTTGTGATTTAAATTCCTTATCTATTAGATAAAGATCCATTGAACGGTTTACCAATTTTTGTAACGTAAATTCATCAGACAAAGCACTGTGTTTAAATTTCTTGTACAAATCTTGTAATATTTTTACCGATGTTAACTTGTATTCATTCATAATAACTCCTTAATATATACATATATAAATATATATTAATTAAGTATTTTAACCATTTTTTTTAATTTTTCAGCGTATCCAATTGTATTCATAGTACCTCTTGATTCGACTCCATCTGGTATAAATGCAATTATTATATTACAGTACTCAGCTAACTGTTTATTTCTTTTAAAGTAATTAGTAATATAATATGGTTTATTATAATGATTAGCTGATAACTTACAATGCATATTGTGACTATAGTGTGATGGTGGAAACTCTACATAGTCCATATCAAATTCAAGAGCAATCTTCTTAGCATATCCATCAGCTCCCTCTTTCTGCCCACCACTAACTATTTCTACTTCATCATTATACTTTGTCTTTATTTCAAATATTAAATCTTTTATCTTTTTTTTATCAGTATAACCTCTACTACCAACTATACCTATTTTAATCTTCGTAGTCATTCCTTTTTTGTCTTTTATTTGGTTTGTCTGTAGTGATAAATTTTACACAAGCATATAATTGATTTAAACCTTCTACAATCTGAGAATTATTTGTGTATTCATATTTAAATCTATATCGTTTATTATCCGTAACACCCTTTGGAACTATATCGTAAAATATAAATTCTCCATGATGTACTTTAGAATTCTGTGTTACCTTTGTCCTAAAGTGTAATTTATTTTCCCATTTAAGTAAAAATTTTTTTAAATCATTTGGATTTATTTCATCATTTTCATACCACAAATGTAATAAAATAATTGCTCGTAAATCACTATGAGTTTTATTTATCATTTCCATAATTCCATCTTCATTATCAGTATTTATAAAATCTGATAATTTCATTCGTACACACATAGTTGATGCCATTATTTTACTCCTGAGTCACAATGTTTGGTTTGGTTAAATTCACACCATTTACAATTTTTCTTTGAAGGTCTTTTTATATAAGTATGTTTTGTGTTATGTTCACCATCAGAAAAAGATTCACCTATAAATTGATTTAAGTTATTCATAACCTTATTAACTGATGGTTTGCCACTAGCGGGACTAAAGGTTTGGACTCTTCGTTGTGGAAAATCTACTTTCGTATACAGTTTTCTTTTAACAATAAAATACTCTACGTCAATCTTATCAAGTGATATATTTTTTTCAGCTCCATAAAATTGTTTATACAATAGTAATTGGTCTGTCTTATTCTTATCCAATTTCTGATATTTATTCCAGCCCATAGTGGATGTCTTTATATCTATAATCTTATATCTATCTTTAAACGTATCATATATTACCACATCCATATAACCAATAAATTTAATTCCATTTGGCAAATCATAATTTATAGGAACTTCTATACCCACCAATTCATAGTTCTTCTTACTAAAGTAATTAGCCCTCTTCTTCTTAAACCACTCTAATATCAGTAATCCATGTTGGTAAAACTCTTCCATATCATCTTGTTTACAGAACTCAACACCACCATTCTTTTCCATTATAGTAGTGTAATTATGTTTCATTCTATGTAATAACATTTTTTCCAATGGTAGTGCATCAGCCATCTTAATTGTATCATTATACATTACTGTGAGATATGTCTGTAATACTTCATGCATAGAAGTACCAAACATGGTGTGGATACTATCTGTAAATTTACTTAGTTTATCAATGTAATTTAACTTCCACTTATATGGACAAGTTACCCATTGATTATACTGACTATAACTTATTCTTTTCATTAATCCATCCACCTTCCGTGTTTTAATAGATGCCAAGTTCTATGTTTGAACATCTCCAATAACAAACCAAACAATGTGTCCGATTCATAAATACCAGCGTTACACTCATATCTATACATCTTTTTTACCTTTAGTATCTCTTAACCAATTTATGTAATGTCTAATCTTACCACCCAATTCCATATCATTAGGTGTTTCTTTTACCATTCTTTCTATTATCTTTAATGGTGATTTCATTACTTACCCCATAATCCTTTCTTAACGATTGTTGCCATAATTCCATAGTTGGATACATCAAGGTAAGCATCTTCCAATGGTTCATCCTTTACAGCTGACTCCCTATTGTTCATCAGTAAAGTTTTTACCCTCTGTAACTTATCATTCATACGAAACCAAAGGCCTGTAAGTGATAACTTTACTTCTTCGGGTGTCTGTAACTGTGTACCAACCGATATATTACCAGGCCCATAGTCGTGTTGTTTGTGTAGGAACAATTCATATTGTTCTCTTTGAATCTTCTTAAACTCTTCTGTCATCAACGGCCACTCTTTTTCCATTTGAGATATAATGTCACCAGCTGGTGATTTTGAGTGTGGTGTATCTTTTATAACTTTCATATACTTCTCCAATTCATACTTAAATATACAACATTTTTTGTATATAAGTCAAGTGTTTTTTTATAAATTTCCCGCAGGTGAACTTCCTACTACATTAAGTCCAGCTTTGTGTATCTTCTTTTCTTCGACACCCCACTTTCTACTAATTTCTCCTAACTCTAGCATACCACCTTCGGTTAAGAATAGCATATCAATATATTCTACAGCTTCTTTTTTACTAATCTGCTCGTGGTTACGTATTACATTAACTAACCAATTTGGATGATTCATATTATCTTTCCTCTTTGTATATTTTAACCATTGTTTACCCTTTGGTAAAATATTTGTGTACAGTTTATACAACTCTTTTGGTTGTAACTTATATTTTTGTAATTCATTTACTACCTCTAACCATTCTGGTTTCATAGATAGAAATCTATTGACCATATAATTAGACCAAGACTTCTTATCTTCATCCGATATTTCATCCCAATAATTAGGATTCTGAACATCTGTAATTTGTTTTATGTGGTCAAATAAACTTTTTTTCTTGATTACATTACTCGGCATCTGGCATCATATTCTTTGGTACTTTACCACAATTACCACAACTAAATACTTCAATCGGCACCATAGTTTCTTGTCCATTGGGTGAAACTATTGCTGATATTCTTCTTATAAAGTAAGATTGTATAAAAGAATAATTACCACAATCCTCACACTTTACTGATTCTGTATCATTTATGTTTATTTGTTTTTGTGGTTGCTTTATTGGTTTCATCGGTTTCATACTCATTTTATCACTCCTAGTAATTCTATTAACATCGCCATAGCATTTATTTCTTTATCAACCACTTGACCATCTGACAATTCATATCTAGCTATTATCAATATACATTCTGCTAGATGACCTTTACCCCAATCATCAACATCATCATATAATAATCTAAACAAGTCAGCAAAGTCTGTAATCTTATTATCCAATAATAGTTGTCTTATGTTTTGGAAAGCATCTTTCTTGTTTTGTGTTTTTAAAATCTTTAATAGTTTCAACTTATAATCATTTTGTATAATACTCGTAGTGTCTAATTTAAGTTTACCATTGACAACATTTCTCTGTGAAGCATTTATTATTCTACGAATATCAGGATAACCACTATCTATCAAAACTTTTAAGTCATCCATTTCGTGAGTTACATTTTCACTTATAAGAATATCATGAATATGTTTAGCAACCTCACTCTTTGATGGTGGTATTATCTGAAACGATTGACACCGAGATTGTATCGGGTCAATAATTCTCTCGACAAAATTACAAGTCAAGATGAACCTACAATGCTTACTAAATGTCTCCATTAGATTACGGAGAGCAGCTTGAGCGTTTGGTGTTATATAATCACATTCATCAAGTATAATTATTTTCAAGTCCTTAAACCCAACCGTAGAAGCAAAGTTCTTAACCTTAGTCCTAACCGTATCTACATTGTTTTCATCTGATGCGTTTATGTACATATAATCACATTCTATATTCTTAACAAGTAATTTGGCGAGAGTGGTTTTACCTGTACCAGCCTTACCAAACAGTAAAAGGTGTGGTAAATCACCACTCTCAAGGTATACAGATACTTTACTTTTAAGGTGTTCATTTCCTATGTAAGTATCTATTGTTGTTGGCCGATATTTTTCTACCCAAAGGGTATGATTGTTTTTTATCATTTAGTATCCCAAAATTTATTAGCTACTTCTCGTGTTTTCTTTTCAACTATCTTAGGTTTTAATCTCTTATCAGAAATCTTTTCATAGTCTGGATTTAATTCAATACCAACCCAATCTTTATCTTGTTCCATTGCTACTTGAGCTGTTGTTCCACTACCAAAAAACGGATCTAATACGACACCATCTTCAGGACATCCAGCGTCTATCGGACTTTCTAATAGTTCTGGTGGATACACTGCAAAGTGAGCATCTTTAAATGAAGCTGTGCTTATGTGCCATACTGTTCTTTTGTTTCTACCATTTGGATTAACAAACCTAGTTCCCATTTTTTTCATATCTTGAACATTAACAGCTTTTTGTGAATTATCAGTTTGATTCAACCCATACTCAGCTCTTTTTAAACTAGCATCTTTTACTGGTTCTATCTGTTGTTTGAAATAGTACTTAGGATTCTTTGTAAAGAAAAACATCTTCTCAAAATCCACAGTATATCTATCTTTAACAGAAGCAGGTAAGCAACTAGGTTTATGCCATATTATTTCATTCCTTAGTATCCAACCTCTATTAGTCATCTCAATTGCAAATCTACTCGGTATCTGAACCAATGATTTTGGTTTGTAAGCAGAACCATAGTTCTTCTTATGTTTAAAATCATAACCATACTTGAATGTCTTAATACCAGTTTTTCCACTTTTGTCTTGTTGACCTG
>Ga0209337_1000839_pt1 | contig 24381 bp, 14 predicted proteins | sample LinPmetageLP53_FD_184044 | JGI IMG/M metagenome (GOLD analysis project Ga0209337, IMG submission 184044) | Marine viral communities from the Pacific Ocean - LP-53 (SPAdes) (version 2) | ecosystem: Environmental > Aquatic > Marine > Oceanic | place: Pacific Ocean | collected 2010-02-08 | reverse complement strand
GGATAACAGGGACGGTAACAGCAGCTCATATTGACGTTAATGGAGGGAGTGGGTCTGACCCAGACCCTAACGACACTATAATAATAAAAAGCACTGCTTTCGGTGGAGATGGTGGTACAGCTTTAGCTACTTCAGATCACTTTAGTTCTTTAGATTACAGCACGGCATATTCTAACGAACTTACTACCTGGTCGACGGGGAACAATGAATATACTTTAACCGCGGCAGCTTTAGCTGACATAAAGAATAACGATCATTTTACTGTAGCTATAATAGATAATGATAATGATTATGCTAATTCAAACACCACAGCAACCGCTGATATCACCATAGATTTTGACGTAACAATAACTTTAGATTACACAGAATCCGCGGCTGGATATACACACGATGTAATAGGGGTGGCAGCTGCTAGTATAGGTAAAGTAAACTCTATAGCCACAGCTAGTATAGGAAAGATTAACAGCGTAGATTAATTAGTATATTTGTATTATGGTATCTAAAAAGTTTTTTCTGTTTCGTAGAACAGACCCAATTGGATCTGACAAAAGGTTTTCTGATGGTGGGGGTGATATACCTATTTTAGGTATTCCAGCTGATCAAGTTGCTTTTATAACTGCAGGAAGAGGAACTGTAAATATAACTTTTAATGGGGCGGGGATGTATGAGTCTAATGAAATGTTTATTGGGGATTCTTTAGAGAAAACTAATGTAACGATTTCATGTAAAGAAGGGAAGGAGTTAAAACTTATTGAAAAAATTATTTTATTTGCTTCTAAAACGGATGGGAAAACTATAATGAGATTTGATGCTTTAGAGCAAAGAGCTGCTTTTGATGATGTTGTAATATCTAATGTTACTGATATTGTAGCAAAAATAAAGTCCCAACCTACTGAAAGGGTTTCTCAAAAAATTAGTGTAGGAGATCCAGCGAGTAGATTTAGAAATATAGTTGGGGGGATTAACTTCGGGAGCTCGTCAAATAAGCCTTTCTTAGATTACAACCATGAACTGCTTACAGGGTCGGACGAAAGCAATATAACTGTATGGAGAAATTCAGGAACTGGATTGTCTACTTACAATTTAAGTGCTGGCACGGGTAACGTAACGGTTGAGACGGATACCACAGCACTAACAACAGGGTTAGGTAAAACTTGTGCACAGTTTGCTGTGGGAACATTCCTTAATATACCCGATGTAACTATAGAAGATGACTACACTATATACTTTGCTATAGGTGACCCTGGGGTAGGAACAGGGTCTTTTGGACAGTTGTTTGGGGATGATGAAGGGGAGACTTTAGGGTTCTCTAATGAAGGTTATGGGAGTGTTTTTACAATGAGACACGATGGGTTAACAGGGAAGCCTTTTGAAGTAAATTCAGATACAGATGAAAGTGGTAGCATTAAATATACCTTCCCAGATAAATCAAGAACTACAGATATTGGTTCGAGGCAATTCTGTTATGTTTTTGTTATCAGAAGGGATAAGGATTTTAATGTATCTTTACATAATCACGAAGGTGAAATTGTAGCTTTTGTCCCCGCTTTTACGGAGAGAAGCACAAGTAAAGTTGTAAGTAAAATTAAATCTAAACCCACAGAAAAAAGTAAAGGCATATACGAAAAAACCACCACCCCTATTACCTCTAAGGTTACTGCGGGTTCTTCAAGCAGAACTGACGGAAACCTTTTGTTACAACAGCTTGGAAGTTCAGGATCAAACACAACAAGTAGTTTTGCTGGGACTTTATCAAGATTTGGAGTTATAAAAAGAGATATAGGTGCAGGTAGTGCATCACAACTAGCAAAAGATTTGTACGAGTTGTACAAACCAATTTCATAATTTAATTTAATATATCATGACACAGAAAGTCAAAGCGGCCCCTGAGCGCCCAAAAGCTCAAACAAAAAAAGTCTCACCAGAGACCCCGACGTTTACTCCAGCTGCTCCAGTAAAGAAGCAGCGTTCTGTTAAGCGTAAAGAGCAAGTCCTTTTTCATGCAGAATATGAGATCCCTAAAAGCGCGGGTATCGTATATATGTTACCACAAAAAGGCATCACTGTGTATGATAGTGATAAAGATACTGTACGTGAAATGCGTTACTGTCCTAATGAGCCTTCTATTTGGGCTGATGAACAGGGTGATAACGCTCGTAAAGAGACCGTAGCTTTTAGAGAGGGGAAGCTCTTCGTACCTAAAGATAAACCAAACTTACGTAAGTTTATGGATCTTCACCCTATGAATATAGGTAACGGGGGAAAGGTTTTTAAGCAAGTAGACAAGAAGCAAGATGCAGAAATGGAATTAAAGAGAGAATTCCTTCTTACTGACGCTATAGGGATGGTAAGAGATAAGGATATAAACGAACTTCTTCCTATTGCATTATATTTCGGTGTAAATATCAACACTCCTGTAACGGAAATTAGATACAACTTGCTGAATATCGCTAAAAAGAAGACAGAAGAGTTTATCCAAGCCTTTGATTCTCCGCAGGTTCAAGCTAGATCTACGGTGCAACAAGCTAAGGATTACCAAATTATAAGTGTTAACGATAACGGTTGTTACTGGTTCGACTCAAACAGACTTATTGTCTCCGTCCCAGTAGGGCAGGACTCTATGGATGTTATGGTAAGGTTTTGCCTTACTGAAAAAGGAGCCTCAGTATTATCAACTTTAGAAGATAGGTTAGATAGATTAGGGTAGATATATTCTAACTTGACAAGAGAGCCGCCTTAATCGGGCGGCTTTTCTTTTTCGTATATTTGTGGTATGGTTAGCGTACAACAAGTATATGACACATTAAAGGATCTTGCTAATAAAGACCAGAAGGGCTTTATCACTCCTGCTGTGTTTAATAATTTTGCTGGTGTTGCTCAAATTAACATCTATAACGAGTTGTTTCAAGAACTTGTTAAAGCTAAGCAGATACAACGACAAAACTTTGATCCAGGTAGAGATAAATCTGTACGTAAACAGGCTACAGAAGATCTATCTGTGTTTATTGTTAACGATTTAGTGCTTGAAGGCACCAGTAATAGTAATTTATTTTTGAAGCCAAGTAATTTATCTAAGATAATTTCAATATCTTTTTCTGATGAAGACAGAAGTAACGCCGATTTTGATGACTGGGTTGACAATTCGTATGACGCAGACGGGGAGATTGTTGGTAGTGAGGTTACTGTGTCTAGAGCTGAAAGAAGGCCTATTGAACTTGTTTATGATGTGGAAAAAATGGATAGAATCCTTACAAGTAATTTATCTACCCCCACTGAAAGTTTTCCTGTAGCTTTAATTAATCAGGATATTGAAGTTTTCCCTTCTACTATAGATAATATTAGAGTAACATATTACAGACGACCAGGATCTATTGATATAAATGGGGATGCTACTAATGCACAACCAACATACGCTTCTGTGATAGGCGCGTTTGGTGAGCAATTTAACCCTAATAGTAGTTTACATTTTATGTTGCCACCACATTACACTACAGAGTTAGTTATGGAGATGGCTAAGCTGATTGGTGTTAGATTAAGAGACCCTAACCTAGCTGGATTTGCAGCACAAGAAGAAGCTTCTGAATAATGAGTATGAACAAAGTAAAACTTAGCCAGATTATAAAGGATTTTATAATAACCTCTGATGGGGATGATTACGCTAATAACGTATCAGATTTTGCTATAAGAAACTTTGCTTTAAGAGGTATACGGGAGATTGGGTTCGATCTAGGTAAAAAGATTAAATCAATAAAAAGGACTATTAATACTACCAATGATACTATCGCTCTTCCAGACGACTTTGTAGATTTACTTAAAGTAGGTATTGTTGGGGCTGATGGAGTAATCCATGTACTCAACCAAAACAAACACATCAACTATTCTAGACAGATATTACAAGATAAAACTGCTGGGACTACTGTTGATAGTGTTGCTGTAGATGATGATACTATAAATACTAATATAAGCGATGAAGGTCCTTTAAATATTAATTCAAACCTAATATTAAATAGACAAGCATCCAAAAGCTCTACTACAGGCTCTACAACTAATTCTGACGACCAAGACTTCTATGTGTTTGAGAATTATCTCTATCAAGGGGGCTCAGGGCGCTTATATGGCATCGGAGGGGGTCATGCGGTAGGGCAGTATAGGTTGAACCTAGATGAGGACAGAATAGAGCTTAAAATGAGTAGTTCAGGTTCTTCTGAAGTAGTGTTAGAATACATAGCTGATGAGGCAAGATCTACCGATCCAGAAGTGCATGTTTATGCAGAGGAAGCCTTACGTAGTTATATGTACTATAAGATAGTAGAAAGAAAGTCTAGTGTCCCATCAAATGAAAAAGCTAGAGCTAGAGCAGAATATTACAATGAGAGAAGAAAAGCGAATGCTAGACTAAGCAACTTCACGAAAGAAGAAGCGCTAAGTACTATACGCAGAAACTTTAAGCAAGCGCCTAAGTACTAATGGCTATAGATAAAATTACACCAATCAGGCTAGATAAATCGTCTGACTACAAACTAGTACCTAAAACTAGTATGGTGGATGCTTTAAATATGCTTATTACTGAAGATGAATCTGATGGTGGAGATGTAACTACTGGGAATCTAGGTGTACTTAAGAATTTAAAAGGAAACCAGGTTATAGAATATGTTTCTGGTAACGGAGTTGGGGGAGAAAATGCTAAGATTATTGGGAGCGTTACAGACACTAAGCTTAAGATAGTATACTTTTTTGTTTGGAGTAATAATATTAATGAACACGGTGTATATGCTTACGATCAGCTTGGGAAGCTACCAGGAGTAGGAGATTCCGCAGGGCGGATAGTAAGAATACATAAGTCTAATCTATACAATTTTCCAGAACACGGGTTTGTAAAGGGGAATATAGTATACACTTCTCAAAGTAGGTTAAATCAAAATCCAGGTGGACCCATCAAACCAGGTACAGAAAGAGATTTTGAGAAAGATACTATTTTATATTTTACAGACAATACCAATGAGCCACGTAAAATAAACGTTTATATGGCTATGAGTAATGTAGATGATGAGTACAGTCTTGCAGATAAAATAGACTTTATCACAGCTTGCCCAAAGACTCCTTTAACCCCGATTGTTTTTGAGTTTAATTCTGACCAAACTAGAACAACTAGTAACTTTAAATCTGGTCCTGGGTTTCAATTTGCGTACCAGTACATTTCTAAAGACGGGGTGGAGTCTGCTATATCACCTTATTCAGACATAGCTTTCTCCCCTGGGATTATAAACCAAGGAACTCTAACTAGTATTAATCACAGCCTTCATAATAGGTGCGATCTTAATATCCCGTTAGGGGGAGAAGAAATTGAAAATATTAGAATACTTGCTAGACAATTTAATAATCCTGAGCTTGTTGTTTTAGATGAGGTATCTAATATATCTAGATCTGGAGATTCTAATTTAATATATTCTTTTTATAACGACAGGATAGTTAAAGGAGTTAGTACCAACGAGGTAAATAAACAGTTTGATAATCTCCCTAGAAAAGCTCAGGCTCAGGCTGTGGTTGACAATAGGTTAATGTACGGGAATTATTTAGAAGGCTTTGATAACGTAAATACCGCTCTTAGTTTTGGAACTGTATCTTTTGAACCTAGAGGCGTAGAGTTGATTAATTTTGACTTAAAAGTAGTTCCAGCTATATCAGAAGAGAACTCTGGATATACTGGGGGGACTAAGAATAAAAGTGCTGGATATATATTAGACGCTTCAGATTTACCTGATGAAGTTCAGGGGGGCACAGTAATATCCGTTTCTTTAAGTGTAAGCCCTAACGGTAACTTTCATGTTTATCAGGCTGAAAAATCTTATCATCAATCTAGACACAAGGGCGCTTTTCAGCAAAATACTGAGTGGCAGATAAATTATTATGAAACCGCCCAAGAAGGGAATTGGGATGGTGGTTTCTATGGGGATAACGGAGCTTATGGACATCAAACAATGTCTACGTCAGGAGCTAATTGGATTAAAGATCAAATTGAAGCTTCAGGGAAAACTGTAAACTGGAAAAGCACTGAATTGCCTTGGGGAATTCCTTACTCAGGTAATAATAAAGGCGTTAGTGGGTTTTCACTAAATTACGACCTTCTATCCCCCGCTCCAACATGGAATACAACATTAGGGGTTAACTCAGGTGTTGATCCAAAGAATGTATCGTATGGAACTAGCGCAGGTAATCCTTTAATTTTCAAGGGTGGTTTACTAACTTTTTCATGTAAGATTAAGGTGTTACAGGACCTCCCTTTAGGATCTGCAAGGCAGGCTTTAACCTCAGCTATCTCACAAGCTTTATCTGGACGTCCTATTACTTGGAACGATGGTAATGCTTTTGAATTAATAGACGCCCAAAGTGAAGTTCTTCACATTGTCAACGAAGACATAGAGAATGCTCAGAAAATTTCTGAAGGGTCTCCTTTAAGTAAGCTTATTACTGGAGTTATAGAGGAGCATGATGAAAGCTCTACTAGTGGGGATGAAATGACCTCTCGTTACAAAGCCCCGCTAGGACATTTTATTGTTAAAAAGGCAGATGTAACTTTTTACCTTGAAAAAGACGGGGTTTTTAGCGGTGTAAATCCAAATCATGAGATGTTAAGGCTTTGCATAGGGGAGGTGAGAAATGTCGAGACGGTAACTGTAGCTAAAAAGAAATTTCCTGGTTCACCTTGGTTTGCTTTTACAAAAGATTTTCTCATGGGGAACAATCCAGATATTTCACAATTCAGTTATGGATTTGGGGGGGTGTTTACTGATGATCCCAACCCATCAAACCCTAACGTTTCAGGTTCACCTATAATAGAAGAAGAGTTAAATACTTTGTCAGACTGGAATTATAATTACAACTTAGAGGCAACAACAGAGCCTTATTCTGTCTCTATAGACTTTTCGGAATATGGGGGCGAAAACATCCAGGTGGAAGGAGAGGCTACGGTTAATCCCGCTCAAGTAGCGGGTCTTGAAACTATTTTTTTCTCTGGAGTAGAATATGGTGAGTCGAGTGGTATTGCGGGGGCTACAACAAGCCCTTATCCTGTGCTTGAGAATAATTTAAATCAATTGCAAGGACAATATTTCTTAGGATATTTAGATTTTCGTGAATTGGAATTTGAAGGTTCTCTTTATAGTACTTTCTTTAAATATAATCACGCTAATTCTTCTGAAGCAAACCCAGAAGATGGAGAATTATTTCCATATTCCCTTCTTGATGGAGAGGGTGGAATGGGAGGCAATTTAACTCACAACCTTGTAAACCAATCTGAAAATGTCCCAAGCTTATCTTCGGCACCGAGAAGGGTGCATACTTATAGCACAAGATATTTTACAGGAGGGGGAGTAAATCAAACGAGTGAATATTACAGTAGTGCAGAAGTAGCTAGAGTTATTTCTTTAACTGGAGCTGAATTTACAGGGACTATAAACTCAAGAATTATACCAACTCTTGACTCTTTTTTACAAAGCACTAATTATGCAAACGATGATGGTGGATTGTCAAACGGGGCTAATATTGGTGTCGGGTGGGAGGAAGATCAACCTCTTACTGGGATAAGCGGAATTATTGTACCTAACAGATCTTTTATACCCCTTCTGCAAGGTACTCCATTAGGGGGGTTGGATAACCCAGTTGCCGACGCAGCCGTTTACCCCTATTCCCATCAGTACCAACAAGGCTCAGACTGGCCCTTTATAATAGATTTCAGTCAAAAGCACACTTATATAGAGTTATTAAATCGATCTATTATTATTCAGGCTCCTGGTAGTTCTGGAGCTAGTGGGGGGGATAGAACATTTAAGAGTAACGCAAATCACGATTTCGGGATAGTTTATTACGATCAACGGGGTAGACATGGATTTGTTAACCACCTTACAACAGTATACGTCCCAGGTTATTCTCAATTAGAAAGACTCGTTCCACATTATGGGCGAAGCTTGATAAATTTAAATATACGGCATTCCCCTCCAGACTGGGCTCATTATTACAAATTAGCTTACACTAAAAACACTAATGTTCAGAACTTTATTCAATACTCTACAGGCGGGGCTTTCCCTTCAATAGATACGGGGAGCCTTGTTTCTAATACTCTTATATACGTTTCTTTAAACTACTTACAAGAAAGTTCTTTATCATATGTAACCGATTGGGGAGCTAGAACTCCTGAAGGAGGGTTAAGTATGTTCAAGTATATCGACGGGGGTAATCAAAAATTAAGGGTTATCTCAGCGTATACTGAAGCCAACAACAGAGAGTTTTATTATAATTATGAATTTGATATAGTTGATGTTGTTCTTTTGGGTTTAGGTGCCGACAACCCATTAACTCTAGAGCCAGAGCTTTTTCCTGAAAAAACTGGAGAGTTTGTAGTAATTAAAAACAATATCAATGCGGAAGGATTTAGCCACACTTCCGTAGCTGATGGAAGTCATAGATGGAATAATAATTGCATTGTAGAATTATATACCCCTCAAAAAGAAGTAAATGATAGGTTTTATTACGAAATAGGAGATACTTATGACGTTACAAGCCCTGGAACTAATCCTACTCACAGTGTGTCGTCAATCACATTAGATAAAGGTGATGTCTGGTGGAGAAGGGTTCCTGTAAATTTTAAGGAATATAGCGATAGTAATTTTTCTGAACTAATAACATATAGCGAGTCATTATCAGAAGGCGTCTACTCATCAAACTTTAAGTCATACTATCTAGAAACTGAAACAGCCTCAGATTTATTTAAAGCGGATGCTACACTAATAGGTAGGCCTAATATAATTCTTGAAGACTCTATAGAAACTATAAGAGAGGCTAGTATAACATATTCAGGGCAAAGTAACCCTAACTCTAGTAAGATAAATTACTCATCCTTTAACCTCACTCTATCTAACTTTAAGGATTTACAAGAAGAATTTGGGGATATTAACTATATGTGCAATATGGAGGGGGACGTATTCGTTATACAGTCCGATAGATGCACCCTTGTCCCAGCTAGTAAAACCTTATTCTCAGATGTGTCTGGTACCGATACGGTGGCCGCTTCGAAGAGTCCTTTAGGTCAAGAAAGAGTCTTTGCTGGTAGAGCTGGTTGTGATAATAATCCAGAGTCTGTAGTTCAAGTGGGGGCGTTTGTATACTTCGCTCATAAAAACCTAGGGAAGGTCTATAGATTTAACCCTTCTAATGGGGTGCAAGAGATCTCAGACCAAGGGATGGCATCTTACTTCAGAGGGGTCTTTAAAGCTGCTATAAATAAATCTAAAGATATAGGTGAGTTTATAAACTACGATGACGTTAGAGTGGTTGGTGGATTCGATCCAGTAAACCAAGAATATCTACTCACCGTTCTAGACCCTTTAACTTACGGGGTTATACCAAGTGGCACGGCAGGTGAATTTGGTAGTAACGAAGGTGATGATAGTGCAAGTTCAATAACGGTAAACTCTTTAGAGCAGCAGGTACGTAATATCCTAGAAGCTATTCTTACTACAGAAGATGACAACGGAAATCTTATATTTAACGAAACCGATCTTCCAGAGCCTTTGCTAGACTTTTATAAAGGGGAGGAAGATTTAGACCTTAATGACGACGGGGTGTTTAGTCCTAACGAAGTAACAGATGTTACAGTTATTAAAAGCGGTTTAGATAGTGGTATAAGCGAGTTGATAGAAGGTATTTCTACGTCTTTAACTAATAATGATTTAAGCCTTATACATGCTGCGATTGCGGATCCTTCTGTCCCAGAAACTGTTGATGGTGTAATAGACTATATAAACGATTTAATATCCGCAGGAAACGTTTCAGAAAATGAAGCTGAGCTTTTCCAGCAACATATAAATTCTATTATAGGAGATATTCAAACCCTTATGGCCGATTTATCTCTTAGCGGGCAATCTTACTTCCCTTATTCTGTTCAAGGTGGAAGTTATGGTACAATTGCTGGTGCTTCTGCTTCTCCATCCGCGTTTATGAATGTTTTTAAGGATGGTGGGGCTTACCCATTGTCGGAGATATTACAAAACGCAAGTGCCGTTTCAGACGCTTTAACTACGATTCAGTATGCAGTTGCAAATGTTAGTCCTGATCCACGAGGGTTATATGATCCAAATAGAACAATTTATCAAGGTGACAATCCAATTAGTTACACACCTTTACATTCTATAAATCAGTTAAAATTAGATGGGGATTTCTTTGCTGGTTTTAAAGGTCAGTTAGGGTTGATTATGACACAAAGCGTTACTGAAGATGAAGGCTCCACCCTTAATGTAGCCGAACAGTTTATAGCAAATAAATTCTTAAGTGCTGTATCAGCAGAGGCTCTTGATAATATACAGTATAGCGATATTAGCGGTAATGAAGAGTTATTGGCTCTGGTATTCCCCCATATTCCAATTGACCAAATCCCTGAATCCTTAGTTACTGTAATAGAAAATGCTTATCTATCAGGAAATACAGCTGTCGATTACGCTCCAAACAACCCTGCTTTATCTGCAGCCGCTCTAGAAGCTTCAAATCCAACTATTGTTGATGACATAATATATAACTATCTGCAAATTCACCCAGGACTTGAACCTGCTTTACAGCAGTTTATGACTAGCAATGATATCGAAACCCAAAACGATTTGATTGCTTACATTCAGACGTTGCAAGCTAACGAAATAGCGTTAAATAATTTTATAAACGCTTATTCAGTATCTTCACTAGGTGAATTAGGTGATTATATTCAAGGGTTAAGCTCAACTGATCAAGGTTTGCAAAACCTACTAGATACTATTGACGGTGTAGATACTATAGGAGAATTAACAAGTCATATAAACACTTTAGCAGCAAACCAAGGTGAAGGGTATAGCTCTTTAGAGATGGCTTTACAAGAGGAGGGGATAAGTATAAGTCAGCTACGCAATCTTATACAGCAAATTGCTATATTGGGAGGCACGAATTTTATTACTGTTATGTCTGATTTTAATGCTGACGCAACAGTCGGGGCTGCTGACTTAATATTGTTCTTATCAGAGTTCGGGTCAAATCACAATATAGATTATAGTGTAGGTTACAAAAGTTTAAATTTATCAAACTAATGGGAAAGTACACAGGAAAAACAATAGCATTTTCACATAAAGGTGGGTTCTGGAAAACTAGATATAGCTACACCCCTACTTGCTATGCGGCTATAGATAACGTTATGATAACTAATAATAAAGGTGTTGATTATAATAATAAGTTATTCTGGGAGCATGAGGTTAATCCTAGACACAATAATTTCTACGGGGAAGACTTCTCTTCTTCTTTAACTATAGTTTCTAATCAGGATCCTAGCGCGGTAAAGATATTTAAGGCTTTATCTTTAGAGAGTAACTCTGATGCTTGGGCAGGGCAGGCAAGCACACATGTGCATCAACTTCCCGATGGGACTAATGAGCTTCAGCTAGGGAACTTACAAGCCTTTATAACTAAAGAAGGTAATCAATATAGCGAACTCCCTAGATCTATAACTAATTCTAGCAGTCATATAGAATATGTATGTTCACTAGAAGACATAATCGATGATGATTCTGAAATATTTAATCTAGAGTTCGAAGCATTATCTAGCGCTTGGGATGTTTCTGTCTTAACTACTCCAAACGTTGCTATTTTAGGTGGGAGTGGATCGACAGCTTTGTTTGTAGATAGTGCTAACGATGCTTACTATTTAACTGTTTCTGATAATATTTGGGAGTTATCTCTATTTACAGCAGATTCTCCAGTAAACGGTGCTGCATATATTTATAATTACAACAGCAATGATACTATAACATTTTCTGTAATCGCGCAAATTAATACTGAACTTTTTACTGATGCAATAAGCCTTGCGTTTGAGAACACTGGTAACTGGAGTAACGGTATTCAACTTTTTAGCGCTTCAGATCCAGCTATAAACGGGGATCCTATGAGAGGGCAATATTTAAGATTGGATTTAGTAAATAACTCAACTACCCCTGTAGAAACATACGCTATAAACGTAGACTTCGAAAACACCAAGTTAGACCATAGTAAAGTAGCGAAGAAGAAAACTACTGGTAATAAAAAGGCCTCCCCTACTAAAAAGTAACCCCTTTTTGTAGTATTTTTGTACAAACTGTAATGAAACAATAAAGATATGAGTGATTTGACAGCAGCTGATTGGAGTGCTGCAGCTGGAGGGACGGGGATGATGGCTGCAGGATTTGGAGATCTTTTCCTTGGGGATTCAATAGAAGATCAGAAAACAAAAGCTGGGATAGCTGAAGGTGATATAGACCAGTTCTATAGAGACTTTAAAGCGGGTAAGTACGACGCTAGAATGAACCAGAAGATGCTTGATGCCTTTAGTGTAGGTAGACAAGGCTTAGATATCAACCCTTCTTTAGCAGTACAAGCAACTTCTTTAGCCTCAGCTCAAAACGATCCTAGAACGATGGGGGCGGTTTTACCTGGGTTGAACACTTCCGCTACGCAAGGGTTGCAAGGGTTGCAGCAACAAGAATTTCAAAACGAGCTTGGTTCGAGGATGACTGAAGGGCAAGCATATCAAGGGTTAGATGCAGATAACTTAGCTTTTCAAAGACAGGTATATGGGGATAAGTTACAATCAGATCAATTAGCATATGCTACAGCTTTGCAAAATCAAGAGCGCATGGAGCAGGCAAAACGTATGGCCATCCCTAATATTATAATGGGTGCGACACAGACCGCAGCTCCATTTTTACTTGGTGAAGACGGGGTGAAAATACCAGAATATCAACAGGGTGGGGATGTTATGGCTCAAATTATGGCTGCTCAAGGGCAAGGGGGCGTACCTGCAAGACAAGACCTTCCAGGACCTGAGAGTCATGATAGTAATCCAATAAGCATGGTTGCTCCAGACGGGAAAGTAGTGGGGGAAGCTACAGGAGGGGAGATAATTCTTAATGGTGAGCAGACAAAAAATATAGAGGAAGCAGTAGAATTAGTAGATGATGTTATAAAAGCTGGGGAAGAACCTACAATGAATCAACTTATGGCTGTATATGAGGCTGTAAGTAAAACCCTTTCACAACCACAATTTCAAGATGAACCTCAACAAGGTGGTAATAAAGAACAAGAGATGATGAGGAAAATGGAGATGATGTTGGGTGGAGAACAAATGGCATAATGGCTAATTACAATTACGTAGCACCCACACAGTTTAAAAGCTATTCTGAATGGTACAGAGAGCGAAGAACTGAAAATGAAGCAAGAAAATTAGCTTCCCTTCAGCAACAGACGGGTTTAAATAAACAACGTCAGAAGTATGTAGACAAACTAGATAATGTTGATACTACGAACTGGGCAGAAGCTGATAGGGCTGAATATCGGTTCTGGAGAAACGAAGCTAAGGTGCAAATACTTACAGACCCTAATCCGCCATATTCTGATATATCTGAATCTCTTATAGAAATGCAGACTAAAGGGGACCAGCACGCTAAAATTTATGAAAAAGGTCATTCGGAGTATATGACTCACCTAGGACCTGACGCTTTACCGTATTCTGGTAAGGTAGATTATGGTATGGAGGCTGATTATAGTGCAGATGATTTAAAAGCAAAAGACGATAGATTTAACTATTTAGGGTTGGAAGGTTATAATTCCGATACAAGGATTGGATTTTTTTCAAATCCTGAATACAACCCTACTGCAGAAGAAGGTACACCAGGAAGCTATAAAACTTTAGCAGATCTTGCTTTATCTCAAACTAATGAAGCTGGAGAGCCTTTATTTCAAATTGAAACAGGACCAGATGGGAAAGCTTTTTATATGAAAGATGGTAAAAAGGTGTATGTTAGTGGTACCTCTTTTGATTCGCCTGATCGAGGTAACGCAGGGATATATAACCCACCTATCGTAGCTTTAAATAGCGTAAGTCCTGAGATAGCGTATGATGAATATACAACCAACCTCGGTGGTAAACATTTTGCTAAAATAGCAAAAGGTATTAGAGATAAAGTTCGTAATGGTGAGATGGGTAGGGAAGAGGGAGAAGCCGTACTAAAAGAAGATTTCTTACAGTATGTAGACCCAGAAGGATTTACACCTTCTTCGTCTTTATCCGCTTCAGCTATTGAGCTTTGGGAGCAAGACACTCAAACCGATTATAACGGTGATGGTAATATCACTGAAGCTACAGCAATAACAGTAGATGCTGGAACTCCTTGGGAACATTACGTTAATCAAATGATTAAACATGCCAATATCTTTGAAACAGGTAGTGGTGATGATGGGGCTATGACTGCAACAGAAGCGCAAATAGCAGCTATACGTTCAAGAGGAACACTTCGTCCTGACACTCAATTCTCTAGAGAAATGCAAGCTCCAGAATTTAACTGGGATATAGCTTTACGAGATACAACGGCAGATTTAAGTGAAATATTTGAAGAAGAAGTTGTATACGAAAACGGAAGACCAAAAAAAGATATATTTGGGGATATAGTTACTACTAAGAAATTAAAAGAAAATAAACTCAAGAAGGGGGCTAGGATAAATATGGGGGGAAATTTTATAAAATTTGATGGTGTATTTATAGATAATATAGAAGTATTCCCTGAAGAAAATATAATAATCGTGTACTCTACATCTGGTATAGAATATGGGGATCCTGGAGCTTTTGGACAAACAGGTAAACCCTCTGCTCCCTGGACATATCAAGATAGATATGGTGGTAAATCTGGTGTAGCCCCATTTATTATTATAGACTATGAAGGGGAAGAGGAAGAAGATTCAGATTCTTTTGAAAGATTAAAAGCTACATTTGAAGCTAAGACAAAAAGACAGTTTTTGTTAGATAATTTAATTTCAAACGCTTTATTACAAAATAACTAATGCCACACGGAGAACCACATATAGAAGAACCTCAAGTAGTAGACTACAGCAAGGTATTTAATACATATTATTCTGATGGCCTGGATATGAAGACAGCCAGAAGGATGCTTCGAGCCGAATACGGGAAAGATGGGAGAACGCAGTTTGAGGCATTAAGTGAATTCTATAAAAAAAAAAGTCAAGAAAATCAGTTGGGATCGGGATCCAGTGCGGAGACGGTTTCTACGGTATCTACCTCAGTTTCGGATCAGGAGGCACAAATCGAGAATGGAGGTTCGGATTCTACTGCCGTTGATACATTAGACTATCTTCCTCCTGTACAGGTAGGGGAAGCGCCTTTACCTAGAGATCATTTTTCTTTAGGTGCAGCTCAAGTTGTTACAAGGAGAAGACCAGATGCAGCTTACTGGGAGGAAGATTATATGAAGAAGTTTGGGGTAAATCAAGTATATAAGCTCCCTACAGATAAAATACTTAATCAGCAAGCTGATAGAGGTCTTATGGCCGCTGTAAATGTTTTAGAGAGATATGGTTTTGATGGGTGGTACAATAAATATGTTTCTGAAAACAAACAGTATGTTAATGATTACTTATCTCTCCCTTTAGGAAAAGATTTATCCTTAATTCTTGGAGATCCTAATCTATCTAAATTTGAGTATAGAGATTATATCTTTAATATGATGGGGGATATAGATGGTTTAAAGTCTAGAGGGCAGCTCAGTTTCCCAGGTATTGTGAGAGAGTACATGAAAGATCCTTTGGATTCAAAGAAATTTGTACAGAAAGCTAAGGGGAACTGGAGTGATTTTTATAGAGATATGGTTAAAGAGTCTTTACCGTACAGCGTGCAGAAAAATGAAGACGACTTAAAAGCTATGGAGTATTACTTTAAGATGGGTAATGACGACATGTTTGACTTTACAGGGGATGGAGAGATAGGATGGCAAAATTGGTTAGGACAAACTGTTCTTTCCGCAGAAGCTGGGGGTATGGGTTTTACCAACAAATTAGCCTGGATTGGATCTAGAATTGGTGGTTGGATGGGTGATTTTACAGAGCTAATAGGTATAGCACCTGAAGGCACTGGAGATTTAATGAGAGGTGCTATAGAGCCTGGATTAAGAAAAAGAGAAAGGGAGTTAGAGGAGATCAGGAAAGAGATGAACCAGTATGAGCTCAGTATATCTCAAGCTACTTCGAAATGGATAAAGAGTGGATTTACTGATACTCAAGCTTTCGGAAATATGTTTGAGCAGAGTTTTAATATGACAGTGGAAGCAGCCCCTACCTTAGGTTTGGCTGTAGTTACTGGTGTAATGACTAAAAGTCCTACCGCTGTTGCTGCGCTTATGACTGCTGATGGAACTGCTCAAAGGTCTATGAATATCAGAAATGATATAACGTTTGATCAATTTATACCTAAAGAAGAGTTCGAGAAATTAAAAAATCTTGAAGAGAAAAGAAGTTTACTTGAATCTAAAAGAGATGATTTAGATGTAGAGCTCGATCAGGATGAGATGGAAACTCTTAATAATCAAATCAGAAACATTAACGGAGAGATACGTGAGCTTAGAGAAGAAAGATATGACTACTACTCAGCTACAAGTACTTTATCTTTAAAGCCTGACGATACCATGGAGGATATACAAGCTTTACTTGAAGATAAGTTTGTTATGGAAAGGGATGATTCAAGTAGAGGTCAGTATTTAGCTTGGACTGCTGGTATAGATTTTCTTAGTGATGTGGCGATATTTAAAACATTCAGTAAGGCTTTAATAGGGGCTAATTTTGATCCATTAAACGTTACAGTTAAAGATGCTATAAAAGAAATGGCTAAGGGTTCAGGTTATGCTCTAGCTAACGGTTCTATACCTATGTTCGCAAGTGCATATAACGATGAGTTTCAAAGAGCTGTCGCCACGGATGCAGAATTTGACCCTAAGCAAGCTTTTGAAAACGCTATGGATGTTACAATAGGGTTCATGGGGGTGGGTCCTACTTTGCATACTGGAGGTACCTCTCTTGCTTATAGTAGGGCTATAAGTATGAGGACAGCAGGTATAGACGGGATAAATGCTTTGCAAAGAAAAGCTATTAATGAGATGTGGGATAGGTCTAAAGATCCTGAATTAAGCGGTACCGAAAGGGCTGAAGCTCTTAAGATGTGGCATCAATTTAGAACAGACCAATTGCAAACGCAAGAAAAAAATACTGCTTTCTTTGAATATATAGGTAGGCAAGATAAATCTGCTCATGATGATATAGCGAATTTAGACAACAAAATGATTCGTCTGATGAAGACGTTTGAAAATATAGAGGATGTTAATTTAAAGATGATGGTGAGACAAGAGCTGTCTAAACTTTATTCGGATCAGCAGACTCTTATGAAGCAATTTGAAGAAGGTTTTGAAGCTGTATATCCACATAGCAGTTTAAGACCTAAGCCTCAGGAAGCTCCTAAAGCAAAAGATGTAGCTAAAGACACACCTAAAACAGATGAGGCAGAAGAAGTTTCATCAGCTGATGGTGACGCTCTTAAAAAGCCTGATGATAGTGATGCACCTTTAGTTAAAGCAGTGGACGAAGAGGGTATCAAAGGTGAAGATAAAGAGATGGCTCCAGTAGGTGAGGGCCTTTTAGGTTGGAGATTTTTTAGAAATACATTTAGAAGTGACTCTGGTATAGGTGGAAAAAGAGGGTGGAATCCTTTTAAAAGTAGAAGTGGTAAAAGAGAACAATTGAGTGAGAATATTAGAGCTCAACAGAGAGAAGGTACCCTTATACAGAATCAATTGACATTAGATTTAAACACTATAGATGGTGTGAGATCTAGCGTTCAATTTACTGAAGGTGGTAAAAAAATACCTAAAGGGGAATTTACAAGAAGGCAAGCTGAGATAGATAAATATCTGTCTGGAGAAGAAGCACGTATAGCTTTTTTAAATAAAGATCAAAAGGCTGCGCTGGATTTTCTAAGGAATAGGGTTGATGTGCAAACGGGTAAGCTAATACATTTATTAAAGAAAAACCCTACAGACAGAAACAGAAAGCTTGTAGAAACATTAGAAGCTAATAAAGGGCAGTACTTAAGAAGATCTTACGAAGCTTTTAGTGATGATGGTAGTTGGATTAAAAAACTAGCTGACCCTAAAAGAAAAGGTAAATTTAAGGATTTATATGAAAATGCCGTAGAGTATGTTATGACGGCGGGTACGAAGAAGCAAATCGGGGTGTCTGGAAAAGAAACAGACGCTAGCGGTAAGGTTATAAAAAAGGGTGAGCCTGTGTACAGCACTGAGCCTATATCTAGAAAGACAGCTGAAGAAATAGTATCTGATTATATAAGAGAGTTAAATGATAGGATGTTTGGTAACTCTCCAAATATACAATCTGGTGGTGGGGTATTAGGGGCTTTAGATTCTAAGATGCTTAAGGGTAGAAAAAATATACCTGAGCCATTTAGAAAGCTTTTAGGTGAGATAGATGATGTTAGTTACAACTACACTAATACTATGTTCAGGCTTAGTAACTATGTGTCTGATCTTACTTTTCACAATATAGTAAGAGAGCAATTGCTTGACTTAAATCTTGCAACAGAAAAAACAACACCTCAGCAAACTAACTTTGTTTCTTTAGATGCTGGTAAAGCTTACAGCGGGTTAGATGGGTTATTTGTAGACCCTATCTTTAAAGATATGTTCGACAGTATGAAGCCTTTAGGTGTACCTCAAGGACCTTTTTCTTATAAAGATGGATTTTCTGTGGGGGGACTTCAGAGACAGATTCTTAGATTTCAAGCTAATGTTAAAGTAGGTAAAACTGTGTTATCTCCTATTACTACAGTAAGGAATTTCTTATCTGGTGTAATGTTAAGTCTTAATGCTGGTAAATTTTCCTTTACTAATCCAAAAAACTGGGGTAATGCTTCAACGCTCGCATGGGGTACAGACGCTCCCAGTAAGACAGCTTTAGGAAAACAGAGAAATATGTTAATTAAACAAGGGGTTATTCAAGATGGAGCTAGAGGTGGTGAGATTTTAAACCTTTTGAGAGATTTTGATACAAATAATCAAGCTCAAAAAATTGCTAAAAACCAAAGACAGAAAAACAGATTAGATAAAAAAGCTGGAGATTTAACTCAAAAAGCTTATGCTTTTGGTGATGACTTTTATAAAGTATTACACTTTTATGATGAGTACAATGGTTTAATAAAGAGTGGTATGGATGAAGCTCAAGCAAGAGATATGGCGGGGGTTCGTACAAGAGGCAGTATGCCTACATATTCATACGTACCTAGAAATGTAAAAATGATGAGAGGTTTTCCTTTAGCAGGGACATTCGTTTCATTCCCATACGAGGTATATAGAACTACTGGTAATAACTACAGGTACATGATGCAAGATTTCGCTCAAGGAAGAACAGAAATGGGCATGAAAAGAGCTGTAGGTATGGTAATAGCGATGGGTGGCGTGTATGCTTTATCTAAAGAAAGTATGGATATGTTCGGGTTTACTGAAGAGCACGTTGAGACTTTAAGAGAAACAGGACCAGATTATCAAGAAAATATTCTACCCATATACATGGGGGATGAGGATGGTATAGCTAGATTTTTTGACGCATCATCTGTATTCCCTAGCGAAGAGTTAATGAAGCCTTTAAGGATTATAGCTGGGGAAGGTGACCCTAGAGACACTACGTATACTCAAAGAAGTATATCAGCAATAAGTGAGATGTTAGATCCATTCTTAGGGACAGATATAACTGTTAATTGGGCTCAACAAATTTTCAATAATCAAAAAGAAAATTCAGGTCAACCCATATATTATGAAGATAAAGATAAAAGCTTTGTAGAAAACATACGTGATAACGCACCTAAGATTGCAAAGTGGAGCATGGAAACTATAGGTCCTGGTGGATATCAGGTGTTTAGAGAATGGGCTAGAGCTATGAACATAGCCCCAGAATGGTTCGGTGAACACAAAACTATGTCTAAAGAGATGAACCTTAGTGATCTTATGCTTTCTATGTTAGGCGCTAGACCGCAAATGATAGAGCCTACTATGGCTGTGATGGGGAATGTCTATGAAGAATTGTCAGACCTAAATGAATATTCAGGTTTTGAATTTACTTCTAAAAATTTACGATTGTGGGAAGATAAAGACATGGACTTTATACAGCAGCAAGCACATGACTATGTAGATAAACAAATGAAAGTTAACGGTAGGATAAATCATTATGCAGAACTTTCTAAGATCTTAGGGGCGTCAGACAAGCAGGTTATAGAATCTCTTACAAGATCTAAAGTATCTGAAAAGAATGCTGCAATACTTTTAGCTAACGTTTTAGAAGGGGCTAACAATCCTTTAAACGTAATATCTTTATCTAAGAGTAAAATGGATTACATTATGCAAGGGATAGAAAATACCAAAGGGCAAAATTCTGTAGAAAAAGCAAGAAGAAAAGCTAATGTTATAGAGGCTATGGATTTATTTAATAGATTTGTAGATGAAAGATGGGTAATATTAAATCAAGGAAACGATGAGTGATAAAAAGAAAATAAAAGACACTAAGCTAGGGGCTTGGTTAGCAAATAAAGCACCACAAGTACTGGGTGTAGTAGGAGACCTTCTACCAGATAACGGGGCGCTAGGCGTGGTTAAAAACCTTATAGATAAAGATGATAGTGTTGACTCCGAGGAGGCTCAGCGTATGATCGATGCAGAGGTACGTTTCCAAGAGAACGTTACAGAACGTTGGAAAGCAGACATGGGTAGTGATGTAAAGCTTGCAAAGCTAATACGACCACTTACCCTTATCGCTCTGATGACTATGTTTATGTTTACAATGGTAGCTGACTCTATGGATGGGTGGCCTTTTAATGTAAAGGACTCTTATGTAGATCTACTACAGATCCTTATGATGACCGCCTTTGGTGCTTACTTCGCGGGTAGAACTATAGAGAAATCTAAGAAATAAATTTTCTTAAAGTTTACCCCCGTTTGAGACACCATTCCCTACTGTGTAGGATATTATCTCTTCACTATATACCCCGTTAAAGAGGGTATTAAGTTTCTTGTGTATTAACTCCTCGGTACCTGGTTTTGTGCGAAGGTTTATGAGCTCGTATATATTTTTATTCTTGCTGTTAAAATATTTAGTCTTCTCCTTAAGAGTATCATTTTCTTTATTTAACCAATCTTTCTCTATAACGAGAGAAGCTACATCATTCTTTAACATCTTTACGGTTTCTTTAAGGAAAACAACTTCCTCTGTATCAACCTCGACATCCGCAATATGCTTTTTATTACCAGTATATGAAGTTAAGCAATCATCATATTTCTTTGAAAAAGAAGGGTCAGAGTCTGTAAGTCCTTGAAAGGTTCTTACATAATGAAGAACTGTAGCGTGATCTTTATTTAAAAACCTACCAATACTAGAACAGGTATTACCTTCATCTTTTAGTATAAAACAAAAGACCCGTCTTGCATCAACATTTTCTCTTGATCTAACGTTACTCATCATGTCAGATCCAAAAACATCATCTACTATTTCTCTTAACGCTGTAGCGCGATTTAATTTTACTTTACTCATTATATTAAATTTATATTACCCTCTGGAGATATATACTCCTTTGAGTAAGGTATTACATTATAACTATTTAACTCCTTAAGATCCTTTATTATTAGCTTAGTTATCTTATCTAAGCGGCCACTCCTTTGGTATATCTTACGATAGGCCTTTTTTTTGTTTGTTACCTGCTCAGGGGAAACGTTTTTATAACACCAAGCTAATAACTCTTCCCTTTCTACTCGAATAAACCCCCCTACCTCACACATCTCAAAAGCAATCCATTTAGCACTCCCTTTAGTCCACCCAGGTTTACCTTGTACGTTGGCAAATTCTACCCAAATTTCGTCAGGCAGGTTATTCCCTTTTACATCTACCCCGTCTTCTCCGTGCCAGAAATCTACATGAAGGTTTATGTCTTCGTACTTTGTAGATACATGAGCATCAGGTAAAGCCCTTTTATATCTTGTGGCACTGATATTCCCATCTCTCCAAGACTGTTTATATCTTGACTTACTTACAACTTTAGAATGGTATGTCGTCGTCTTCATCTTTTTCGTATTCTTTACATATCTCTCTCACTAGGTCTATTTCTATATTCACCCAGTCTCGAAAGGATTTAATTTGAATTAATACATCTTCTAACTCCGTTAAGGCTTCCCCATCATCTTCATGTAGGGACTCATACAACATATCCGCAGCAGTGTGAATCCTTTCACAAGCTTTGAAGTATGTTTCGCTTACATCACTATTGTTCATTTTTCATGGATTTTTTTATCTCTAAGACACACTGATCTACTTGTCTCTTATTTTTAGCCAAATATACGTCATAACCTAGCTTATTATCCATAATATGCTTTAAAAATATCTTCCACCTCATAGGAAAATCATGATGAGAAGGTAAATACCCTTTTGTTTCTATGATCCACTTAGAATCCTTCCCTACAAAATCAGGTGTATACCTAATAGGCTGTTGAATAGAATTACTTCTATCAATCATATCCTTTTTCTTTGCAGTCATTTTAAAATACTTATGTTCAAATCTAAAGGAATCCATTAGAACAAACTTATCTTCTTCATAAGTGAAAGCTATCCCAGATTCACGTAACTTATCTGAACAATACTTCTCTAGAGAGCTCTTAAACTTCCCTAGAGATTTTTTTTTAGATTTAAGTTTCTTTTTGAGTTTCTTTTGCATATAGCAAAGTTACACCCCAAGTATCTACCCTTCCAAATTTATTTAGATAAAAAATCAGAGAAAGGTAAGGCCTTTTGCTTATCTGCTTGAAGATCAATAGATTTAAATAAAGGCTTTTTATCTAACCAAGAGATAAAACCTGTATGAGAGAGGTTCATAAGGATCTTATAAGGCTCATCTATAGGGGTTGGTTCACCCCCAGTCTCTACTTCTCGTACTTTTCTAACATGTAACTCACTGAGCTTACGTATGTTATAGTCGGTTGATTGAACCTTTCGATGAAGTGTAAGGAAACAGTCAGCTCTATTCACAAACTTTCCTCCCCCCTCTGTATCCTCAGCGTACGGGGCAACTGGCAATCCGTCTGGTCCTTTGCGTCTCTGAGCCTCAGTAAAAGCATGCATGTTTAACCACACAGCTACGTCGTGAGATTTTGAGAATGTAAGGAACTGACTAGCAGCCTCATAATGGTAGTCATGTACACCAATGTTTGAATTAGTCATATCTAACCTTAGTGAGTTATAGGGATCTACGAAGATAGCGTCTACGGGTTGCTGTCTCATAACCTTCTCCATGAAGAGTATTATGTCTGAGTAGCTATATACTTGATTGTTGTTTATGATAGTGAAGTGTTCTTGCACCCACTTGTAAGAAGCTCTACGTTGAGCGTAATTCATATCTTGCACCTTCTTATCCGTAGCAAACTGCATAAGATGCATCTTAACGGAGGCTGTACGATTCTCTGATGAGTATATAACCCACTTCCATTTATGACGCATGACGGAGTTGGCTATAAGGTATAGAGCCGTGGTAGTCTTACCTACATTACTATGACCGTTTATAATAACAAACTCCTTCTTATATCTAAAGAACTTATCTAAGTTAGCGTCTCCAGTATCTAAGCCTATAGCTATCTTACCTTGAGAGTAGTCGTCTATCCATCTAAAGTCTTCATCATCTGAAGATATGAATGACATATCCCCATCGTTAATAAGCAGCTCTCTCTGCGCTGACTTCTCACTGTTTATAACCTCCTTAATAGGTAAGGCCTTTCCTTTCTCTACCCCCGCAATGATCGTTTGCTTAGCGTGGTCTTCAGAGTCTATCTCCCTCTTCTCTATCTCTCTAAAAAGGATTCTAAACACCTCCTCCTCCTCCATCCTCCCAGCAGCAATATACCCACCGCAAAGCATAGCAGCTTTATTCAGTGTCACCCACTTCTCACCATCCTTAGCATTCCGTATCATACGGGCAGCTAGGTTAAGCTTCATGTAGTCCGTGTAAGAATAAGATGCGTTAACTGGGGTTTGAGCCTCAGCATGTTCCGTGGTAAATGCCCCGAACTTCTTGTACTCATCCTTGATTATTATGTCAGGATCCCAAGACTCAAAACAGGCCCTAGATTCATTTATACCTGACTCGTCAACCTCTAGTCCGTATTGACGGTTAAAGTACGTTATAAGGGCTCTAAAGTGGTCTCTGTGGCGTTCTGGGTTGGTTAACCTAACAAGCGCTTTAATCCCATCACCACTTGGCGATACCCAACATGAATAAATAAAATCATCCGTAGCAAGGGCTGTCTTGGTCGTCTTAACATCAACGTGATCAAAGTCCAGAATAATAAATTCTGAATGTTCGAATAAACCCTCATCAGTTCTAGACGAAAACTCCCCGCTAAAACAAATAACAGGGAGCTTAATCTTCTTTTCTTTATTTCCTTTCCTGACCTCACGTATCAG
>Ga0209337_1000838_pt1 | contig 24400 bp, 25 predicted proteins | sample LinPmetageLP53_FD_184044 | JGI IMG/M metagenome (GOLD analysis project Ga0209337, IMG submission 184044) | Marine viral communities from the Pacific Ocean - LP-53 (SPAdes) (version 2) | ecosystem: Environmental > Aquatic > Marine > Oceanic | place: Pacific Ocean | collected 2010-02-08 | reverse complement strand
AATTATCTTTAAGTCCTTTTCATATATATATTAATTCAAATACTTAATTTCGTCTTTTTAAGTCCTTTTCATATATATATTAATTCAAATACTTAATTTCGTCTTTTTAAGTTGTTTTTATATATATTATAGGGCGTCATTTATCTTTAAGTCCTTTTCTTATATATATTATAAAAAGATAATCTTATATATATTATAAAAACATACTTAAAGAATACTTCCTTATATATATTATAATATGGGAAATGTATGGAATATCCAAAACGAACAAAACTGCGACGATTTAACTGGTGATGAAATTTATCAAAAAATTTTTAACAAATTAAACAATACTGATACTTCAAAAACAGATTTAATGATATGTTGTAGTCATCCAAAATTAACAGGCAATCAAGAAGATATGTTAGTTAGACATAGAGATTATTGTAATGCGAAATTTAATGGTAGAAATTATTAAGATCGTAAATAAAAATTATAAAATTTTTTTTATTTAGGAACAATTCAAATACTTATTTTTCTTATATATATTATAAATAAATCAACTTAAAGATATTTTCTATATATATATTATATAAATGAACCAAAATAACGACGATGGAGGAAATTTAATATCTTCTACCAATATAACAAATATGTCTGCGAACAGACGATTACCCAGAGATATTAGAATAAACGCAAATAACACAATATCAAATAACGCACAGAGGCGTTTGAGAAGATTATACAATATAGATTTAAGAGGATTAAATACGGCACAGCAACGACAGGCAATAAATAATGCAGCCAGAGCCATCAGAGGCGGAACGAGAAACTTTAGAAACAACACTTTCGCATATCGTTTTCTTGCGAGAAATTATAATGATGCACTCATTCCAATAAGAGAAAATATTAGAAGAAATAGATTAGCCGCAATACAACGAGCAAATGAAGAGGTTGTTTTAAATTTCACATTAAGATATATTGGGTATAATGGTGCTGGTAATGTTATTAGAAACGCAACCAGAAATTATTCTACAACAATTAAAAGAAAAGACCAGAATGCTTTTATAGAAGCAAAGAAAGTAGAATTAGCAAATCAATTGCGACAATCACCTACAAAAACAGCAAAAGTATTTTTAATCAAAAAAGACAATATTGATATTACTGATCCTAATCCCTTGCAATGGACTTCAATTATGATGGCTGGAGTAATGAATTTAGACAATAATGTAGCCAATAACGAATGGTGTAAAAATCGTAATATGTGCGTCGTTGATTTAATCCAATACAGATATGCTAATAGAAATGGTTTTAAAAAAAAATGTAAGGACGAAGAAAGCATAGAATATTGGGCTACTCATAATTACGAAGAAGGCGAAAGTGTAACTGGTAGTTGGAGTTCATACTACCCCGACATAGAAATAAAAAATAAAGGATTAATGAACCCTAATAAAACAGGATATACATTAAAACATATTAAATGTTGGTGTAAAAATTTAAATGTAAATATGTATTGTTTGGTTGATGGTAAATTAGTTGATTATTATTATGATATAGCAGCAAGAAAAAAGAAAAATCCACCACTCGTTTTTGAATTAAAAAATAATCATATGTATCCCATATTAGAAACAAAAAAAATTAAAGCCATTACAAATAATAAAAAATTAAAAGATTTGGAAAAAGCAGTAAAAAGCAACAATCAACAAGAAGCCAAAAATAAAGACGAGGGCGACATTTTTGATATTAAATTTATGGATAGAGATTTATTCAATCAAACTAAAAATCAAACATATTTAGAATATGCCTGCGAGCAAATGGTAAAATCAAATACAATCACATATCCAGCAAAAAATCTTAAAATGTTTAATAGGGCGATGGCTTCATTTAAGATCGGTAATGATAAACATTTATTATATGAGGATGTCAAACCAGATGAAGAATGTTTAACAAAAACAGAATTAATGAGAAATAAAAATTTAAGATTAATTAAAAAATATTGTAATGAGAATGGTATTACATTTCAAGGGCAAACCGCACCATTTTTTATTGCTCCATATATGAAAGATTTTAGTTCATTTTATAATTCATATTTCTCTTCTGATGTAGATGAAGCATTATCATCCGATAATGTAAAAAACAGAATTCATTATGGAACAAAATGGTTTGGAAATTATGGATATTTAAAAGATATGTGGGAACATACTAATTGTTATGATATTAATAAATGTTATAGATCCGTAATGGAAAATCCTATGGAAGATTTTATGACTATTAAATTTTATAATACAATTACAACAAAAATTCCAAAAGACACTATCAAACCATTAGGATTATATTTTGTTGAAACAAATGATACTCAATTATTTCATTATGATAATTGGTATTCAAGTGCTATGATTAATTTTGCTATTCAAGAAAATATTGATTTTAAAATAACAGCATTCATTCAAGCAGACGGATTTGGTAAAGATATTTTACAAAATATTATAAATAAAATTAAAGAAGATTTTGATGACGAGGGTATAGTAAAATTATTAATTAATTGTATTTATGGATATTTAATGAAAACGCATAATACTCAAACATTAATGAATGTTGATGAGGATGTTAATAGAGTATGGGATACATATGTTAAAGTTAGAGGCAAACGAAACCAATCATTATTAATGGAAAAAATAGAAACCTCAACAGGTAAAGTTTTGTATTGTTATGGGAAACAAAAGAAAACAAAAATAATGAATAATAATTTACCGATGGGAATACAAATTACAGATCAAGCCAATATTAAATTATATAAAATGGTAAAGAAAATGAAGGGTGAAAAAGGAGTTTTATTATTTAGAAATACCGATTGTGCCGTTGTTGGATTTAATAATCCAGAAGATATTGTAGATTTAGAAACAGACAATATTGTTGGTGGAATAGGAAAATATGAAAAACCTTTATTAAAGGATTGTTTTTGCGAGGCAACTTGGGACAAGCGAGCCGTTTTATGGCGACCTAAAAAAATTAAATGGAATGATCTAAATTTTAATGATAGTGATGACGCTATTAAAATAGTTGAGGAATTAGTGTCTTCGGGTGGCGGTTTATTATTAGGAAGAGCAGGAACAGGTAAATCTTATGTTGCGAAAAAAGGAATGCAATGGTTAAAAGAAAAGAAAAATATGATTACAAAATGTTTGGCTTTTACTAATAAAGCAACCATTCAATTAAACGGAAGCACTATTCATAAATTTATGACTATTGATAAAGATGGTAAGTTAAATGCTAAATGGGCTATGGAACAGGCAAGAAATATTGATGTTATAATGGTTGATGAAATTAGTATGATTAGTAGTGATTTATGGAAAATATTATCAGAATTTCATTATTATACAAATATACCATTTATTTTAATTGGTGATTATAGACAATTGCCTCCTGTAAATGATTATGGATTAGGTAATTTTGGTGATAATTGGTTTAATCACCCTACTATTAATAAGTTGGCTAATGGTAATCGTTGCGAATTAGATCAAATGAAAAGATATGATAAAAAATTATGGAATTTATTAGAAGATGTATGGGAAACAGGAGGAGATAATGTTTCAGCATTTTTAAATAATTCTTCAAGTAGAAGCATTAATGATTTAATTGATAGTAAAAATATTACATATTGTAATAAAACAAGAAAAAGAATTAACAAAATAGTTCAAACACATTTATTAAAAAATATATCAGAAGACGATTATAAATTTATTGAATATAAAGGTGAAGAAAATAAATATAATCAAGACGCATATCTTTATAAAGGATTAAAATTAATTATGTATATCACTACCAAATGTAAAACATTTAAAAAGAATGAAGAAGTTGAAGTAGTAGATTTTGACGACAAAACTATTACATTAACAAATGGCGATAAAACAGAAACATTTAATTATATTAATAAAGTAAAAGCAAATTTATTTCATAAGATGTTTTTATTAGGATATGCTACAACTATCCATAAAAGTCAAGGTGATACAATAGATGGTAATGTAAATGTATTTGATGTTTCTATGATAATGAATTGGCTTCAAGATAGAAGGGCATTATATACAGCATTATCAAGAGCAAGAAATTTGAAATCAATAAAAATATCACACTTACAATTTAAATATTAATGTATTATAAATGGAAGAATTAAAAACCCAAATAGAAAAATTAAATGATAAATGGGAAAGTGAAATAGAAATATTAAAAGAAAAAAATAAAAAACTAACAAAAGAATTAACTGAAATAAAAGAAGTATTATTTACATTTGAAAAAGTTTGTAAAAAAATACGATCTAAAAATTAAACTAATTTATAATATTAGCGTATTATAAATGAGTTATACCATTACAGCATATACAAGAGCAAGAGCAAAAAAATTAGGAGTTCAAATTAAATTAGCAAAAAATAAAAAAAAGAAATTAGATGTATTTAAGAATGGAAAAAAAGTAGCAACTATCGGTGCAAGAGGAATGGGTGATTTTCCAACATATAAGAGAACAAAAGGTTTAGAGTTCGCAAAGAAAAGACAAAAAGCATATAAAAGTCGTATGGCTAAAAATAGAAATGTTGTTGGATCGCCAGGATATTATGCCGATAAATTATTATGGTAAGAACTTTAAAAAGTTAGTTAAATTTAACAATAAATTCACCCCGCCTTATTTTAAAATACTTATTTTCTTCTTTCCGTTTTATTTTACCCCTACATATTGAAACATATTCACCTGATTTTATTCGCTCTGCTTTTTTTCTCGCATAATATTTTTTCATATACTTTCGTCTTTTTTCCAACTTTCTTTGTTCGGGAGTATTTTCTAATTTTTTATCCCTCATATATATATAATGGATAATAAAAAAAATAAATGTATCCTTTGTAAAAAAACAATTAAACGATTTGCTAAATGGAATGATAATAAACAAAGAAGAGTACATCGTAAGTGTTGGTTAAATTTTAGAGATTTTGGAGATAGACATTTTGACTATTTATTTTGCGGAGATAGACAAGAACCAAATAATCGTATTATAAAAATCCTTCCAACTAACCCACAATCGTTAGATCAATAAACTACCTACCTGTTCTTTGATTTAATTTCGCTTTTTCTTGTTCCTTGATTGGTGTAGGGGGTTCTTGAAACATTTTCAAAGGTTTAGACACTTTATAAACTATTGTTGTTCTGTCGTCAATATCGGCTGGAGTTAAATCAGGATTTAAAATTTGCGTTGTTATTCCAGTAATTACAAAATCTTTAGTTGCCGTAAATACATAATCCGTTGCGAATGAATAACTAAAATCACCAGATACATATGACCTATTACATATTGCGATGATATTACTTTCAGCACCATTTTTGCTACTATGAAAAGTAATACCACCGATTATATCTGAATAAACTAACCAAAAAGGAAATACTAATTTTTGAGGTAAATTTGAAGCGAAAATTTGGGCTGTTGATGTAGAAGCATTTACATTCCATCTTCCTTGTTGAGATGACAAATTATACATAGGAAAAGGCGTTGGGGTATTTGTTTGGTCGTAAGCAAATGCTAATGTTGTATCTAATATTGAATTAGTCGTTAAAGGATAAGGAAAATATTGCACTAATTTAGAATTTGTTGTTGTTTCATATGTTCTTGTTAAAAACCAACTATCAGGCAACCCATAAGGATTAAATATTGCCCTATAGTCAAAACCTAATCTTGATAATAAACTTTCACTCCAAAAGGGTTGTTTATCTATTGGACGAAAATCAGATAAATATTCATAAATATTAGCGTCTTTTGTTGCTAATCCAACATCAATTAAACCTATACCACTATTAGCCGATACTAATGTAATAGTGTCCGCTTTTTGGGCTGCTACTAAACTATCAAAATATTCTATTTCTTTATTTAAACCATTAATAATAACATCGGCAGAAGGATTTTCTTCAGTATTCGCAGGGTCAGCAGAACTTCCTCTTTTATTTCCTTCAAATCTATCCCAATGCAAATTTTGAAAATTAAATCTACCTCTTGCTGGATCAAACTGGAGAGAACTATTAGGTGTTCCAACCTGCGTTGTATTTACATAATCAGCAACAGGATTAGCACCTAAATTAGTTATTGTTTGTTCTGGAAAATTCTCAACTAAATCGGGTTGAGGAGTTATAATATCTGGCTGCGGAGTTATAAGATCTGGTTGAGGAACAATTAAATCTGGTTGTGGTGTTATTAAATCTGGTTGAGGAGTATAATAACCTGGAACTTCTGGAACTCCTGGAATTGCTGGCGTTCCTGCGATATATTCTTGTCTTGCGATCCTAAATTCCCATCCTGGCTCTGTAGCACTTCCATCACTCTTAAAAAATATTTTAATATATCTCGCATCAATAACATACCAATTATTAACCCAACCACTATTATTATTACCTTTAGCATCTGTACCCGTTGATTTATTTGGAAATATCCAGCCGCCACCATTACCATACCCGCCATTAGTAGCAGTCCAACTTTGTCCCCAAAATGTAGATGGACTTGATGATGATGATTGATATAAATATTGCGATAAAGGGCTGTCGGCATTAGATAAATTACCTGAAGAAGTTGATAATCCCGATATTGTATTAGAACAAGTTATACCTATTCTATCATACATAGCATAACTGGAATGTTCTGTATCAAATGAAACTGGGTTAATCATTATTTTATTACCAGCACCAGCATCATAAGTTATACATCTTGAATGACTTGTTGTATAATCACTACTCAATCCACCATCATCAGCCATCGTTTCATATGAATTTCCTAATACTTGATTAGGTGGTGAAGCAGAATAATCATAAGTAGATGTTAATAAAGTTGTTGTTCCAGAATTAGTATTATTTCTATTTATGGTTTGGGCTGGAACAGCGGGAACTTCTGGGACAGCAGGAACAGGAGGAGTATAAATATCTGGCTGCGGAGTTATAAGGTCTGGTTGCGGGACAATTAAATCGGGTTGAGGAGTTATAATATCTGGCTGCGGAGTTATTAAATCTGGTTGAGGGGTTGTTGTAGTATATGCTGGAATTGTAGTGGTAGTTGTAGGGGTAAAAGCGGGAACTACTCCCGTTGCTTCTGCTGCTTTTAGATTAGGATTTACTAATGCTACAAATGGATTTTTTTTATTTTTCGCTGCTAAATCAACAATACAATAATTCGCTCTTTCTATTAATGTTGGATTAGGATTGGGGGGTGTTGCACTATTTTTATAATCATTAATAATAATACCAATATAAACTTCTTCATTAAATCCTATTCCTGTTTTCGCATTTTGAACTGGAATAATATTTGCGTCATAATATATTGCTGCTTCTAATGGAGATAATGGTTTAGTTAAATCAAAATCTTTATCTTTATAAACAGGATCTATATCACTCGCATTTGGAAATACACAACCATCGGCTATATCATCCGCACCTAAATATGCTTTATTATATGTTATTTGATTGAAAAAACCTTGAACGGGGAGTTCTGGTGCATTATTTAAAAATCCAGTTCCATAACCTCCTAATGGAGTTGTCGCCGCTGCTTGTAATAATGGTTTTAATGCTGGAGTAATATCTGGAGTTAAATAATTTGCGTCGTCCCTACATCTACCAAAAGGTAAATTATAAATCCAGTTTTTCCTTTGCTTTCCTGAAACCATATTTGCGGTTGTCGTCCCATCTCCAGTATAATTCATTTGAGAATGTATTAATTCAGATATATTTTTAACATTTTGAGTAGTCCAGCATAAATTAACAACTAATACATAACCTTCAGTAAAAGAATTATATATAACAGGTGGAACAGCACCATTATTCCTTCTTGGTAAATTATATAAATTATATATAGAATAAAGGTCTTTTTCAACATCAGGAAGTATTGCTCCTACCTGACCTGTTAAGAGTTTATTATTTTTAAAACCCATACCGCCTAATAATGTTGCTGGATTTGTAGGTGCATAATTTTTTGTCCCGAAACCTTGTAATAATCTTGAACCCCAAATCCAAAGATAAGGGTTTAAACAAGCAATACATTCATACATAGGAGTTGTTGGTGATAAACCATTTCCAGGAGGATATTTTGGATTACTTCTTGTAAAATTAGATCCTAAAACAGCAATAACCCCATCACTTGAAGAAACGGATTGTAATTCTTTATTCGCATAATTATTATTTTTTAATTCGTAAGGTGCGTCTTGTGCGGCAATATTATCGTCTAATGGGGTTTGTAATGGATGCATTAATGTTGAATGTAAATCTTCAGTTAATTTACCAGCAATATTAGAAGGACTATCATAACCTACATCAACACTTAAAGGGACTTCAGTATCAATAAAATCATATATGGATAATGTAGGTATAGAAAAAACATCAACAAAAGTATTAGGAGGTACAGGGTCAAGTCCGTTATGAATTGCTTTTACAAACCAAAATCTTTTACCCGCAGTTTTAACAGCGTCTATTTTTGGAATAGTAGTTTTTAATAATTGAAAATTAGTAGCAGGTGCAACTCCTCCTTGTGCCGCATCACCCATCATATATCCATAAAAAGGTTGCACAACAACAATACCACCGCCACCAACAACATAATCTCTAATAAAATTAAAGGCAACATCTAACGCTAAACCTTGTGTTGCTCTTATACAAGGTAATTGTAATGTAAATTCGTAATTATGATGAATGTAAAATGCTCCTTTTAAATTTACTTCATTTGTATAATATTTATATCCGTCTAATTCTCTGGGTATTTCAACAATATCAGATCCTACACCTATGGAATTAATTGCTATTTGTTCTACTGAAATTTGGTCGCCTTTTTCCACTAAAACGCCATTAGAAACCCTATTTACAAATCTTCCATCGTCATCACTAACACTTGCTTTGTCTTTAGAACAAGTTATAAGGATAGTATTCATTATATATATTAATACTAAATATAATATATTTAATTGAAAATCGCTTTACTCAATCATATTGACTATACCATTTGAGATATTAAGAACTCGCTCTGTAACAACAAAATATCTTAAAATCCATTTAACAACAGCGTCATCTAAACCCATTCCACCAGGAGCAGAAATAGTTGAAGTTCTCGTCCAAATCATAGGGGTATTAGACATTCGCACACCATTACCAGCGGCATTACTAATTTTAACACCAGTCCAGTGCATAGCAGCCGCATCACCAGCAAGACCTTTGCTAAATGCGGGGACAGCAGCATTAGCAATAAGGAGTGCATCTTGGTTAAATCCGTTAAAATGTCTATCACTAATTCCAGCAATATAATTCGCTCCAGCACCATCAAGAGAAGGAGTAAAATCATAAAGCATAGCGTTCAACTGGAGAGGAATTCCCTCAACGGCATTTGCCTCTTTAAACTGAAGGGCAGGATTTTTAAGAGGAATAGCATAAAAAGGATTAGCATCAATAGTTAAATTCATAGTTTCACCATTAACAAGTGCTTTTGAATTATAAATACCAACATTATTCAGATATGCGTTAGAATTACCAACGCCAACAGCACCAGCCGCTCCGTTAAACTGCGATTGCTGAATAACCGCCTTAACTCGCTTACCGCCAAGAGGAAGGAAAGTTTCAGTTGTAAGGGTAGAACCTGCTGCTCTTGCACCATTACTATTTTCAGCATTATAAGCAACCTGAAGTTCCTCATAAACTAAATCATAACCTCCTCTACTCATAATATCATCTCCAAGTGCTTCAAGTTGGTCTGGATAGTACAAATAATCAGCCATAATTAAACAAGAAGGTTGATCTATTGACGAAGTTATAGGAATATCGCCAGCAGCGGGAGAAAGGGCTTTTGATTTACAAAAACGAGTTCCCACTTTATCGGCACTCCATTCAATAGTCAAACTAACCTCCTGTTTAATGGCGAACAACGGAAGCAAAACACCCTTAAGCATAGGAATTAACTGGGAAAGCGATAATGCTGCTTCAAAAGTATCCTCTGCTGTTGCTTCAAGACGATATTTCTTTTTAGTGAATTCATCACTTGCGCCTGCTGTTTGTGCATATTCATTAGAAAAACGCCCAATAGTTCCAAAGGGGGCAGCGGGAGGGTATGCTCTGGATTGAGAACCCAAGAAAACATCATCTCCACCCTGTTTAGGTTTTGCTATACCATCTCTAAATTCATTAGACCAATGCAATCTTTTCCAAGTTGTATAATGTCCTACATCCTGGAGGGTTGCTACTCTGCGACCGCCTATTTCTAAATAAGCATTCTGCACTGCGGCGGCTGCTCCTGTAGCGGTTGGGAAATAACATACTTCTCCTGCGCCACTATCAAGAGGATTGCCGTCAGTTCTCTTACACATTACTCTAAATTTAATTTGCGAATTACTATCAAGAATACCTTTTCTATCAAATACGAATTTTGTTGATGATTGTGAGAAGGCAACTGGATAAAGTAAATCCGTTTCTAATCTTTGATTTTCTGGTCGTTCCAAAGGGGCTGTTCGCAATAAGGCGGGCATCATTACTCCACTTCTACTCATTTTATATTATACAAATATATAATAAAAAATATTAAGTTAAAATTTTATATTTCCCTAAAGGGAAAAAATAACGATAATATAATATAGACAATTAACATAATGGCTATGAAGAAAAACGAAGAAGAAAAGGATTGGTTTGGTATATTGAATGGAAAATTAGGGAAACTTGTTGAAGAAAAAGGTAAAACAATAGTTTATACTAAACCTGAAATGGCTAAATATTTAATAGATAGAATAAAATTTAATGATGGAGAATTGGTATGTGATTGTTGTAGAGGTGCAGGAGATGGAGGAGGAGTATTTTATAATCAACTACCTCAAAATGTCGTTAAGAGTTGGTATGAAATTAATGAGGATAAAGATTATTTAGGAGATGAGAGAATGATGGTAAATACTACAATAGGAAATCCTCCATATGTCCCCAGAGGATTATGTTGGAAGTTCTTTCAGCGGGCTATGGAAACATCAACAGATAGAATATTTTATTTAGTAAATGCATCTATTATTCAGGTATTCACTCCTAATAGATTGGATGAGATGAAAAAAAAAAAATGGTTTATACAATCATTTCATATAGTTCAAGATAAGAGATGGTTTGGTAGATATATGATGTTAGAGTTAGGGAGAGAAGATAAAGGAATATATAGTTGGAAAAGCGGTAAATGCTTTTAATCCCCTAAATTAAAACTTTTTTTTCCAATATAACTTTTTTAAAGGATATTTTCGTCTATCTAATTTACGATTTGGAGAGAAAAATACAAATAATAATAAAATCACATAACCAGTATTTTTGATTTTATTTATTAAATCATTAAAATTTAACATTATATATTCCATAGAGAAAATATTATATTATAAATAATACAGCACCACAATAAAGCCAGTAAATTAATTTAATCGTTATATAAGTATTTGATAAAGACATATATATTAAATAGAGAAAATATATTTAGTTCATAACTGAAACTTGTCCGTTTTGGAAAACAATTGTATTTTTATGATAAACGAAAGCGAAAAGAGAATGAGGATCTAAAGGAGTTCCAATAGGAGGGCTTGACTGAAGACGAAGACCAAGAGGAGTTCCTTTAAAGTTAAGACCATTAGCGGTAATACCATCATATTTGACGCCAATATTATTAACGCAAAGAGCATCATTTTCGGTCATACTATCGCTAAAGCGAGCAACCTGCGTTCCAACTTGAAGGGAAAGTTCTGTTCGCAAATCTTTCATAAACGAAGACATAGCCCAAACATTACGAACCGCATTAAGTTCCTCAAAATTCTTCTGCGATGTAGCAACACCTTCCCTCTCCTCTTCTAAAGTTCTAACCTCAAAGTCCAACGGAATACGAAGACCTCCTTTAGTAAATGTAAGTTCTTCTAAATTTAACTGATTAGTAAGACGACCTGTTGCGTCAGGGGTAAGAAGTTTAGTAGCCCAATTAGAATTGTATGAATAATTATTGAGAAACTGCGAAGGAATGTAATTCATTATTGTTCCTATAGTTCTACTTGTATTTACATTCATAACAGCATTCATATCTGTTGATTGAATGACCTGGTAAAATGAAGAATAAGCGTTGTAATCCCAAGATCCACTTTGATTAGCAACCATCGCTTGCTGTCCTGCCGCATCAGGAACTTCAAGTTCATAACTCATATTTACATCTGTTAAATTAAAGTAAGCACCACTATCGGCTGTTCCTCCATTAGCAGTTCCATTTTTCCAGAAATTATTACCGCAAACAAATAAATCACTTGCAAGCGTTAAAGTAATTCTTAATCCCCGAACCAATTGTAAGTCTATTGGATTGCCCTGCAGGAAGCCTGCGAGTAAAGGAAGTGAAAAATTAATTTTAGTATCGCACATACGACCCTGCTGTTGAGTTTTTCCTACAGCACCATAAGTCATATTAACACCGCCATTAAGATAAGATTTAACCCCCTCCTGAAGTGGAAGGATAGATGCACACATACGATTATAATTTTTAATCTGTTCGTAAGTGCTTCCTTCTAAAGATTGTATGGTTAAAAAATCAATACAGGAATTAACTCCCGTTCTTGGGTCAATCAAAACATCTGTAGATGTTGCTCCTCCTGCTCCTGGCTGACCTGCTATAATAATACCATCTGGGGAAGCCCGATTAACAGGGCGAGCATTACCAACTCCCGTAAATGTGTTAAAAACGCCATTAATAGAAACACTTTTACCATTAAGGATCGCTGGCGTCATCGGAATATCAAAAATAAGTGTATTAGTACCTCCTCTAAAAGAATACTCTGTTGCTTGATTTGTTGGATTAATCTGAACTAATTGTCTGCGAGAACTCATATATAATTATATAATACAAAAATATTATTTAATTAATTAAAAAAACTTTACAAACATTTTATCTTAATTTTTGGAAAAGTTATAGTTCAACAACTAATCCATTTTTAGTTGCTCTCAATCTCCTTAATCCGTAGATATAAGATGTCATTAGTTTATTTTTAACTGGAAGATCTTGACTTGAATATTCAATACGAAGAGATATATTTCCGTCGGCTGCTAAATTATATACACCACCATAACGGGCTAATGCTCTTGCTATAGCGAACTGCTGTGCCTGTTTATTAAGATTACGAACCATTAATTTAGAAGATGACAACGCCTTTTCAAGTTCCCAAAGTGCGACCTGTTCGCTTTTATCGCTATTCAACCTTCCTAAAAGAACCTTACGAGTTGGCTGTAATTGTCCGTTAATAATAAAATTATAATTCTGAATATTATCAAGAGTAGTTGCAAAATTATCAACAAGAACAGAATGGGCTAAACTCTGGTCTATTGGGAGCGTCATTATACTAACGGCTCTTTCATTCAAGGCAGGAATATTAATTTGTGCAACAACTTCACCAGCATTTACATTATTACGATAAGTTTCGCAAGTTAAAAAATCAATAACAGCGCCTTCTTCGGTTTGAGTTTGACGATAAAGATTATCAGAATAGGATTTTGGAGGAGCAGCAGTTTTAAGCACAAGTTCAATATTGGAAAGGGTGTATTTACATTCTTTAGTGCTGTCTGCTGGAGAAATAGAACAAATACCAGATTGGGCGAATGTAGCAGCAGGAGCGGCAACAGCAGCAAAAGCAGGAATTACATCAACAGGGGCAGTAGGAGTATAATTTGCTGCATTACCACCACCCGCCGCAGTTTGGTATTGAGCGGGAACTTGACCTAAAGTAATATCAATAGTGGGTGTTGCACCAGGAGTATAAACCATACTATTAATTACACCTATGCATTGGTAGGTTGGATCGGTTGGAACAGCAAAAGCACCAGTAGTCCAAGCAAAAATAGGGCGACCAACCAAAAGATTAGAAGCACCAGTCATACCAACGCCAACATTTCTGGCTCGGTCAGCAGGGACAAGAGCAGCGGCATTAGTTCCAGAAGCAGCAGCGGGAGCAAGAGCGTCAGCAAAAAGTTTAATACCAGTCATAGGAGCGCCAACACCACCCCCAACTTTGCCTTGAACGGCAAAATTAGTGGTTTTTGGGACATATACAGCATCAGCAACACCACCAGTAGCAGACCATTCTTGACCTGCAAAACCCGCTTCACTCCAAACCTGAAGGGCTTTAGTGGCTATATTTGTATCAATTTCTACTTTTAAACCTTGGCTGATTAGCCCTGCTGGGTACATTCGTTTAGACATCGTTCCCAGGATACCTGAACTCAAAGGAAGAACAACCTCAATAGTATTAGGATTTGCGAGAATAGCCGTTCCATCTACTTCAGGGGCAGCAGATACATTTTCAGTAGCAGAATAACCTTTACCCAACTGCGATTGGTGCATAGTTGCGGATTTATCTTTACCATCTCGGGCATAAGGGGAAAGACCCTCTTCAATACCACTTTCAGCACCTTCAAGCAAATCTCGTTTATGTCTAACACTATCGTTTTCTGTATAATGATATTCCTTTACAAGACGCTCACTATAGTTTTGTAAGTTTTCTAATGTATGGGTTTGAGTTCCATCGTAAATGCGAAGATTATTGATGATCGACTGGCATCCTATCTTCTCGTTAAAACGATAAATAGATGACCCCCTAACCTTAACATTCATTTTAAGAACAGATTGGCGAGGATCTATGTAACTCATAAAAGGCATTATATCAAAACGGATAGTGTCCCCGTCAGTATAGTCTAACTGATGGTCTGATGGGACAAGGGTAGATTTTGAAGTAATGGTGTTTTCAAAAGGAGAACTATTGAAATCGGTCATTTTATATTATATCTAAATATAATAAAAAATTATTAAGTTAAAAAAAGTTTATTTATTTAATTTATTTAAATTATTTGTAATGGCTAAACCAATTAATTCTTCTATTCCATATTCTCCTATTCTTAATATATTTAAAAAAAATTCTCCTCTATGATTAACACCATCAGCATTTAAAAAATCTATTTTAAAAATTAAATCATTAGGATCTACTAATTTATCTTTATAACATTTACTTTGTTGAGAAGAACAAAAATTATTCCTAAATTTTATTCCTAATTCTTTTTCTAAATATTTTCTTCCTGATTTCATAAAATCATTTAAATCAGAAATACCTTTAATATAAAAATAAGTTTGCTTTGTTTGGATTACAACATTTTCCATTCTATATATTCTATAAGGAGATTAACTTATAAGGAAATTAACGCAAAATTATTTCATTAGATTATGTCCTAAAACAACTCTTTTTTTTAATAGTTTGGTCATCTTTCTTTTTTTACCCATAAATGTAAATGTTTTACCATCTTCTATTTTCATCATAGATGCGAGTTTTGATTTTGTAAATTTATAATCTTTTTTAACTCCTAACATATCTCGTAATCCACCTTTTTTAAATTTAATTTTCTCTCCACCTAATTCGGCAGTAGCCATTTTTTTAACTGATTTTCTTGTAATCTTTTTTTTTCTTCTAACAGCAACTTTAGATCCATCACCATAATCAACTCCTTTCGGCATTATATAATATAAAACTTTTAAAAAGTTTATCAAATTAAATTAATGTTATATATAAGGAAAAAGTATTTGAATTATTAATAATAAATAAAAAAATTAATTATTATTAAAATATGCCTAAAAGTTGTCTAAAGTTTTGCGGTTTTCTGGGCTTTCTTTCTTTTATAATATTCTCGTTTCTTTTCTAAAATCTCTGCTCGTTTTTTATTGTAATATTTTTGAGATGCAACTCTTGTTGTTTTTTTACCTCGTTCGGTTTTTTGATATTTACTAATATATTGACGGGCTTTTGCTTTCTTATTTTTAGCATATGCTCGCAATTCTTCAACATTCATATCGTCTAAATTCTTCTTGGTCTTGGTTGGAGTTTCCTGAACTTCAGGGACATCGTTAGTGATTTGTTCATCTTGAGTAGTCATTATAATATATATATATAAAATAAAATCTCTTTAAATCCCTTTTCAAAACATATTATATATATTATAAGTAAAATATTTCACCCGATCTAATTACCTTGCGTTTTTTTTGTTTCTTTTTGGGTAAAGGTTTCTCTCCAAATACCTTTTCAAATTTAGGTAATCTTGGAACTTTATCAGGTTGATTATGAAGAACAGCAGCATAATCATTTTCCTTAATTATATTTCCATCTAAATTATTAACACCTATTCTTAAATCTTTAGCATTAATTTTTTTAAAAGTTTTAACCTTTTTGTTTTGTTTAATTCTTTTAAACATTATTATAATATATCAAAATATTATAAAATGAGTTTAGTTTTTCTCAAGAGTGAAACGAATAATCCTAATGTGCAGGCAAACGACCATATGAAACCTTATGACTGGGAAAATAACTTTTCCACCCCACTTGTTTTACCAAAAGATAGTCAAGTTGCTTATATTTCTTCTACTATGAGTAGGGATAAAGTTATTAATTTATCAGACCCCGTTGCTAATTTTTGGATGCAAATAGGTCATCCCGAATTAAGTATTCCTATGCCTATACAACTAAATACTTCTCCAGGTTTTAGTGATACTTGGACTGATGTAGCAGCCAGATTAACAGCATCACAAGCATATTTGGGAAATACAGATTTTATGAATGACGGCGTAAGTGGTGGTTTTGAAGCAACTTATAGTCCTTCTACTCAAAAATTAGGTTGCAACTTGACGCAAAGATTACAACCAACTATTCAAGATGTTTGGGCTAATAGAGGTGATAGTATTGGAAGTGTCGCTGCTTGGACTGCTGCGAGTGGAAAAAACGAACAGGGTTTAGTTGTAGAAAATGGATCTAATGCTGGAAATGCTGTTGCCGCAGTTGATTTTCCTACTCTTCCTCTTGGTGGATTATGGGATGTAGGGTGGAAACGCTTCACTTTACTCGCAGGAGGATTACCCGCTAATGACGCCCCTATCTATAACGACGATAGATTTTCTTTATGTAGAAGTAAAACTGGTATTAAAAGAACTTGTTATGGTGGTATTACCCCTGATGATGTAGGTGGAGCAGTTCAGTTTAAAGGTGCTTGTTCTGCTCTCGCATTCGGGCAATCCGCAAATGTGCAGGGATTACCTTATGTTGCTGGTTTAAATTCTTTACAGGCAATTAACGCTTGTAATGCTGCAGGAGAAAATTATGTTGATGTCGCTACTATTAACGGGACGAGTGCTGAAATTGCGGCTTATCCTAATGTAGTTCAAGTTAGAGTTGCTGGTGCAAGAATGTATATTGAAATTATGGAAACGCAGGACGAATTAGATGAAAGTCAAACATTACAATTCGGCACTTGGGGAAAATGCGAGGAACAAGAGGATGTCCAATATACTACAGGAAACACTTATTCACCATATAATACAAGAGTAGTAGATCAAATAGATATTGAAACTTGGCTTACATCTGCTTTAAATCAACCTCAAAATACAGGAGGACAGGCATCGCAACCTTATTTTAATCAAGCCCGATTAGATCCAGCAGAAGCAAAGAATAATCACATCGTTTTTCAAATTAAATGGACGACACCATATACATTTCAAGTATGGGCGGGAACTGGTTTTAATGAGAAAACAGGAAAATATGAAGGAACTGCTGTTGCGGGTGGAAATCAGTATGCTCCAGGAACAGCATACGCTAATACATATACTATTTTATACGATAGTAAAACAGGTGGGACATATGGTAATGGATTAACTGCTACTCCTGAAGATGCTTTAATTGTTCCTCGTTATTTTGGTGATTTAGGTTTTTGTGGATGGATTGATAGAAGAACTCCTTTATATTTTAGAGGAAATTTTGATGCCATTAAGGCTTATCCTGATACACCTTCAACTAATCCTCCCAATCTAACATACGATTTAGCATTAAAGGGAAAAACATATTATAATATGCAACAAACACTTCCAACCGCCTCTGGATATAAGTTTTTTAATTCTGCGAGATTAAAATGTAAAAATGGAACTGCGAGTTGGGGTGGAATATATCCAGCAATACCAAATCTTGCAACAACAGCATTAGACTTCAATCTTGGTGCTACAACAGCGGCTAATAAAGGTATGAGTGATGAAATTCCAACCTGCGTTGTAGGTGAATTAAAACAAGCGGCTTCTGTTGCTAATTTCCAAAAATGGTGGCGTCCTCCTACAAATGCGGCTTCTGTTAATAATATATTTGTTCCTATTAATGTTTCGCCTGATACTAATATTGGTGTTATTTTGGGTTGGATTAAAGAAGCGGATGATGGAATGCTTGATTGGGCTTTAACAACTGCTAATAATGTAGAGGAATATAATGTAGTAGGAGTAGCAGCAGTAGGAGAAAGTGAAATATATAATTCAGTTCATATTCAATTAACAAATCTTCCTATTAATGGTAGAAATGGAATGACCTCAAGTAAAACATCAACTATCGCTGTGATCCATAATGCTTCCGCTGATGCGAGAACGACAACTGCCGATGAACGAAGAATATATAATCATTATCAGAATGAAAAGAATTTTATTGATTTGAATAATGTCGCAGAAATGACTTTGAACCAGTTAAGAGTATATATTAGTGGAGATAATAATGCACCAGCAAATTTTTTAAAGGATAAATCCGATGTTCTAATAATGTTCCGTCAAAAACCAGCAGCAGACGGGGGCATTTCAACGCAGCCAATTAATAAATTTGGTTTAAGTCCAGCGTCAGGTCAAACATTTAGGTAGTTTTTGGAAAAACTATTTTGTCTTTACTTTTTATAAAAGTGAATTGTATATGTTAAACTGGTTATGGAAATTATATGGTGGTGGATTAGCAGAAGAGGAAGAAGCAACAATAACTCCAAATTCTATGTCGCCATTACCTCCAAATAAATTTAATAATTTAGCAAGAATTAAAGGCGAGGTAGATGAGGATTGCGAACCTTATGATAATATTTACCATTATCAAAGGATCAAAAGGTTAATGAGGAAACATAAACGACTAAAAGAAATAATAGATGAGGAAAATTTTATTGATAAAAATTATAATTGGAATGGTTGGTTCTATAATCGTTATAAGGAAAAATAGTGCGTTATATATGTAAAATATTATTATATATATATAATATATATGAGAAGAGAGTATGCGAAATGGAATAATCCCGTTCATAAAAAAAACCAACGGGAAGGTCAAGAAAGCGAAAAATGGTTTGAGAAATGGTTGGAGGAAGGATATATTGATAGAGATTGGGAAATTACAGAGGGTCATAATTGGAAACAAATAGATTATAGAAGTGTAAAAGAAGAGGACAAGAACAGAGTTTATTTAGAATTAAAATCCCGAAACTGCGATTATGATAGTTTTAAATCAACTATGATAGGAGAAAATAAATTAAAAAAGGCAAGAAATTATTTAGATAATGGTTCTGATGTGTATTTTTTCTTTCTCTTTAGAGGTAAATCAGGAAAAAAAAGAGATATGTATTTCTATGATGCAAAAAGATGTTGGAAAGGGTTGGAAAAATTTGTTATATTAGATATTGGTGGAACAGATAAAAGAGGTTGCGATGAATACAAAAATCATATATATATACCAATTAATTATTTAACAAAAATAGAAAAATATAAAGATATGAAAGAGTACCATAAATTCAACAAAGATTTAGGCAAATGTAGATAAAAAACTTTAAAAAATTAAAAAATTAGATATTTTTTTTAATCTTTTACTAATTTATATGGCTGACTTAAGTTTATTCCCAACTATAAATCCTAATATAGAAGAAATTATAGAAAGAGAGAATGCTCTTGATGGAGAGAATTTAGTTGTAGAAGAAGAACCAAAAGAATTATCTCATAATGATATTTTTGGTAAAAAGGCAAAAAACGAAAATGTTAAATTAGAAGTATCTCAACCAATAGATATTCCAAAACCAAAAAGAAAAGGTAATTATTCTCATTTAGCAGAAGCAAGAAAAAAAGGAGCAGAAACAAGAAAAAGAAAAGCAGAAGAAAAACGGATCGCAAAAGCAGAAGCCAAAGCCAAAAAAGATGAGGAAAAAAGATTAAGACGAGAAGCGACGGCAGAAAGAAATAGAGTAAAGGCAAGGGAAAGATATAGAAAACAAAAGGCAAAAAAAGATGAACAATCAGAAATTAAAGAACGAATGAGATTAGAAAGTCAAAAGAAAAAAGATTTACAAGAACAGGTTGATAGACAAAGTTATAGAAGACCTCAAAATAGAATACAACAACCTTCTCATCCAGGTAAAGGTATGGATTTTGAAAAATTTGCTGGTTATATGATGAAATATGAGGCATTAAAAAGAGATTATGAAAACTCAAAACAATCACCTAAAAATGTTATTAAAGAACCTTCCAAACCTCCACAAGAATTTCCTGATAATTATCCTTTAGCCCATTTATATAAAAAAAATAAAAATAGACAGGCAGATTTTTCGCATTTTTAAAGTTTTATATAATATCTATATTATTATATATGAATAAAAGAACTCGTAGTCATTCTAATCAAGAGGAAGAACAAAAAACAGGTAGTAATTTGGAAATCATACCTGTAAGACCTTTAGACATACAGAAAGAACCCGAGTATCACCCGAATTTACCTTCTATTAAAAGGAACGCAGGGAGCGTAATTTTGCTTCTTGGAAGTACCGCTGCTGGAAAAACGACCTGCCTCGTAAATATGGTTGCATCAAAGCATTTTTGGGGTGGAAAAAAATCTGCATTTGATAAGATATTTGTATTTTCTCCATCGGTATTAGTAGATGACAGCATCAGACACTTACAAACCTTTTGTGAATGTTATGACGATTTTAAAGATCAATATTTAAAAGATATTATGAGAACTCAAAGACAATTTCCAACAAAAGAAATGCCGAAATTATTATTAGTTATAGACGATGCTGTAGGTATGATTGCGAGAAATTCTTTATTAAATAAATTTATAAGTAGGCATCGTCACTACAATACTTCCATTTTGATGTCTGTGCAACATATGAAAAGTATTAGTCCAGTAGGAAGAAATTGTGCTACAAATATTTTATTATTTAACGGCATCGTCAATCATAAGGAATGGGATAATATAAATGAGGAATGGGGTTCTCAATATAAAAATTCTTTAGAACCTTGTTATTATCAATATGCTAATCAAAAATATTCTTTTTTACATTTAGATATTAGAAAAAATCCTGCGAGATTATTTCAAAATTTTACAAAACAAATAGATTGGAAAGCCCATATACCAAAAAAGACAAGAGAAAGGATCGCAGAAATGATGGGTAATAAAGCCAAATTTGAAGAAGAATTAAAATAACTACGCATAGTATATGAATTCAAGTGAAGTATCATTATCAGGACAGGTTGGGGTTGAATGGGAATATACCGCTATTGCTGCTTTAGCATTATTCGTACTATCTGAAGTATTACCTTTTATTAAAAAAACAAAAGGAGCGGGGTTAATTCATTCTGCGATATGTTTATTGAGAGGATCTAAATGTATGGTAGATAGTGTTTTAGATGTTGCTGAAAATGCGATAAAAGAGGACGAACCTAAAGTATAATTTAATTTATAATATTTTGTATTAATATATTATAAATGGCTAATCAATTCCAACAGAATTACGAACGGGCTTTATCTGGCTATAGTAATGAAGCAGGTCAAATTAATCAAAATCTCGCTAATTGGAGAAGTGATGTTGATATGGTAAGAGCGGGTAATAAAACTGGATTTGCTGCCGCAAGAAGTCAAGCAGAAAACAAAGTAGATATGGATGCTATTAAGGGCGTCGCTGATGAATTTGGCTTACAGGGTGGTAAAAAACTTTATACAAAATATATTACAAAAGGATTATTAGATAAAAAATTTTTTGGTAATCGTTCTTTTAATGAAGTAGATAAAGATTTAGGGGATAGATTGAAAGCAGGTATTAAAAGCAAACTTGGTATAGGACAAAGTAAAGATAGTGTTGGTGGTGAAGGTGAAGGGACATTTGAAGATTTTGTTAAAAGTAGAATGGGTGGTACAACTGAAGAAGCAAGTCAAAGATTAGATAATTTAAGAGTTAGTGCTGGAGAAACAAAAAGCGATATAGGAGCGGTCGCAAAAGAAAAAGTAGATGCTATGAAATCAACAGGAGCAGATGACGAAGGAGTAGAGATGCAATCAACAGACGATTTAACTAATAATAATTCTTTGCTACGAAGAGATCCATATGGTAGAGAAGCACCAAGAACAAGTGGATTAACTGACGCAGATAAGGGTAGAACCCCAAGTGATAGTGCGATAGGTGAAAGCAAATTAGATGCGGAAGTTCCTGATGAACCTATTGTAAAAAATTCACCTTTGAGTGATAGAATAGCAACTCCAGAAGGAGGAAATAATGTTCCTACTTTAGATGAATTACAAGAAAAATTTTCTAAATTAGCAAAACCCCAAAGTTTAAAAGGTGGTTCTGTAGAAATGGAAAATTTTGGAGATGTAAAAGAACCTACAAGACAAGCGGGAGATTTTGATGAATTTGAAGGTATGGATTTTGGTGAATTTAAAGGACAGGGTGGAGGAGATGTTCCAACTTTGAGGGATATGAATTTTCGTACAGATCCAGCGATGCAACCTGACGCTTTTGGAATGGGTAATGGTAGTAATCAAGTTGGTATTAGAAATGCTGCTTCTGATGCGGAACAGGCTTCACAAGACGCTTTGACTTCAGCCCGTAGTGGTATTGCTGGTGCTTCTAAAGCAGGTGAGGATATGGCGAGTGGAGCAAGAGATGCTGCTTCAGATTTAGCAGAGAATTTTGGTAGTAGAATTAGTAGTTTAAAAAATGTAGGACAACAAGCAGTAGCAGATGGAAGTGAAGGGGCTGGTTCTATGTTTAGTAATGCTGCTAAAAAAATAGGTCAAAAGTTAGGGATTTCTGCTGCGGAAACAGGGGGCGAAGAAGCGGCAGGAGGAGGATTAGAAGCAGCAGGAGCATTATTGGATGCTACACCTTTAGCCCCGTTGGGTTGGTTATTTGGTGGTATTGGTGCTGCTTTAGATGTTGGTGCTGCTTATCAAGCAGGAAAGGGAGTTGCCGATTGGGTTAGTGATGATATTTTAGGACATCACCCTGCAGTTAATTTTAAAAAAACTGCTCTACCTTCTACATCCGCAATTCCTCGTTCATTTTCAATTACGCCTACTATGGATGCTACGATGGATATTGGATCGGGGGCTGGTAGTTGGTAAATAAATCTTGATTTTGTAAATAAAACATAGGGTCATAATCGCCATTATTGAATGCTTCCCATTCAGCATTTAATTCCATTTCTTCGTCTGTTAATAAAATAAGTTTTTGATTATCTGATAGATTGCTATTTAATTCGCAAGAAAATATAGGACGGATTACTGCGGTTTTATATGCGACAAAATGCGGTGGTTCATAAATTCCGTAATTAATTAATTTATGGTAGATTTCTATTGGTAAAGATTTAAACATTATATATGTTATAAATATATATAATGAATGAAGAAGAACTCAAACAAGAAATAAATATTTTATTTAGAAAATTAAATTATCCATATCATTTATTAGATTTGGGTATAATAACATCTTGGGAGAAGCAATATGAAACTACATTAGATCCTACTAATACTGCACAATTTTTTATAGACAGATATGATAAACCATTAATTTATCTCCAGACATTTCTATCAAAAGATAGTTTGCCGCCTAAATTTTCACTATATCCCTTAAATGAAACTTCCGTATCTAATACAAAAATTACATAACAAGACATTCCATACCAACTAAATACTTTACACATATGCATATGTTCTAATACATATCCAGCCTCATTCATCATTTCTAATCGTTTTGGAGTTAATGAATGAAGTGCGACCATTAATGAAATAACTTTTGGTTTTAATTCAATACACCTCTCATAAATTTTATCCATCATAGAAAATGGTGGGTTGCTACATATTATTAAATTATCAGTATGACCTACATCTTCTTCAGGATTATATTTAAAAAAATCTTTGCCTTCTAAAATTTCAGCCCAGAGATGACCTCCTTTTTCTTTATTTGGAAAATTGTTGAAATAATTTCCTGTATTTTTAAAAGGGTCATACCAAACTACAGGAACAATATTTTTATATTCAGGGGTATTAGGATAAAATTTTTTTTGAAAAATTTCTTCTGTTTTTACAATCTGGGTGATTGCTAAACATTCGGGGGTGATAAAAACATCTTTGGGGTTTTGTCTGTGCTTAATCTGGTGGCTTATACTACTACTCATTATAATATATATAAGAGGATATTCTTTAAGTCCATTTACTATATATATTATAAGGAGAAATAAGTATTTGAGTAAAAACGCAGGACAATATATATAAGAAAACAATTTAAAGATAAATGACGCCCTATAATATA
>Ga0209337_1000837_pt1 | contig 24402 bp, 18 predicted proteins | sample LinPmetageLP53_FD_184044 | JGI IMG/M metagenome (GOLD analysis project Ga0209337, IMG submission 184044) | Marine viral communities from the Pacific Ocean - LP-53 (SPAdes) (version 2) | ecosystem: Environmental > Aquatic > Marine > Oceanic | place: Pacific Ocean | collected 2010-02-08 | reverse complement strand
ACTTAAGACAGCAAAGCGCTTCTAAAGTTTATGATGTTTCTGAACAGGCTTATAAGAAATACTTAAAAGCAATTGGTTTAGATAAAACTATTAAAAAATATAATAAGATAAAGCCTAGATTAGATGCATTAGGTTCTAAAATATCTTCAGTATTTGATGAAATTAAAAATACTCTTGATAATCCTGATTTATCTTGGCAAGTAAGACAGCATCAACCAAGTCTTTATGGTAATAATCATCAAAAAACAGATATAGATAGAGCATTTAGATGGTGTTGTAACGAAACAGCAAAGAAAAATGATAAATCTCTTACAGCAAATGATACTATTCAAAAGTTAGAAAACAAAAGAGATAAAGCTATAGATATATTACATGGTGTAGATGAGTTTTCTGATACACTAGATTCTGTTAATAATATGTTAAAGGGGACTTCTGTTCCTAGATTAGGAGCTTAATATGGGAATGGATGTGTATGGTAATAGTCCAAAAATACATAAAGCAGCGTCAAAGTTTCCAATTTATGTTAAATATAATGATATGAATTGGGCTGCTAGAGAAAAACATCCTAATTGGGAAAAAGAAAAGGATGAATTTTGGAATCAATATAATTCTTATGAAAGTTCTAACCCTGGTGTTTATTTTCGAAATAATTGTTGGTGGTGGAGACCTTTATGGGACTATTGTCGATTTGTAGATAAACATTACAAGCTAAATCTTATTAGTGAAGAATTATATGAGTCAGGTCATTGTAATGATGGAGAAGGTCTTGATAATGAAGGTGCTATAAAACTTTCTATACATCTTCAAATGAGTATAGAAGATAAAACAGCTCAATCATACGCTAACGAAAGAACAGAATGGCTTAATTCTTTAGAAAGTGAAGATTGTTCTCGCTGTAATAATAACAATAGAGGTTATAAAAAAAAGAAAGAATGTAACCCTTGTAATAAAACAGGTAAAACAGAACCTTTTGAAAAATCATATCCATTTGACCTTAATAATGTAAGTGATTTCGCTGAGTTCCTTGAATTTTCAGGTGGATTCAAGATATGCTAAAGAAAGTAAAGCGTAAAGCAATGATAATTAGAGAATCTGGGCGTAGTAGTGATTTTATTACGCCTAGTTTCGGCTTTGGCTGTCTCTATAAATGTAGCTATTGTTATATGAGAAGGCATTTGCCTAACGGACTAACGATTGCAGAGAATACACAAGAGATTATAAATGCAATAGATACGCATAATAATACCCTTGCGTGGCCTAAAGAATCTAATCAAACACATCATAAATACTATACATACGATTTTAGTTGTAATGAGGACTATGTGCTTCACGCTAAATATCATGACTGGCGTTTATTATTTGACTACTTTAAAGATAATGATAAAGTTATGGGAACAGCAGCAACTAAGTATGTTAATAAAGATTTATTGAAATATAATTCTAATTATAAAGTAAGAATCAGGTTTAGTCTGATGCCTCAAGAACTATCTGATATACTTGAGCCACATACAAGCAAGATTATAGATAGAATTAAAGCAATAAATATGTTTTACGATGCAGGATATGATGTTCATATTAATTATTCACCTGTAATTGTGTACGCAAACTCTAAGAATGCGTATACAGAGTTATTTAAACTTGTTGACTTGCATGTGAGAGATGACATAAAAGATAAAGTTAAGTGTGAGGTAATATTTCTTACACATAACGAAAAAATGCATACTTACAATTTAAATAATAGCAGTAAAGTTGAAGAATTACTATGGCAACCAACTAAACAAGAGACTAAAACGTCTCAATATGGTAGTGTAAATATAAGATACAAGTATAAACTTAAAAGAATGTACATAAACAGGTTTACAAACTTGCATAACTTTATATTACCATGGCAAGAAATAAGATATATATTCTAGTGAGCCTGTCGTCCCCTTAAATGGAACCTAGCATAGATTATATATATAAATGATGGTATGTAACTATAGCAATAGCAGTCCTGAGAAGTTGCACTAAGTTTATTCCAGGAACTTAATACCAGAACCAGAGGCTAACCCCAGAAGGTTGCTGTATTAAGCACTACTATTGAATGATAAAAAAGCCCTCATTAAACTCACACAATCAATAATAAATATCAAACAAGGAGGTAAAACGATGAAAAAATCTAAAAAAATAAGTAAAAAAGATAGAGTATTAGGACATCTAGTATCAGGTAAGTCTATTACACCAATGGAAGCTTTAACAGAATATGGAAGTTTTAGGCTTGGTGCAATAATATTTGACTTAAGAGCTATTGGACATAAGATAGATACTGAAATAGCCAAAGGCTCAGGTCATGCTATATACACTTATAATAAAGATAAAAACATAGAAACTTATAAATAATTTCTTGTGTAATTGTTCAAGAAATGTTAAATTCTTAACCTATTCACTAATTAAATCAAGGAGTAAATAAATGTCAAAAGTTGATGTAGATGGTATTTTGTCTCAAAAAGAGGAAAGAAAAAAACAAGAAAGTTTTTCTGAAGTTCCTGAATCTTCTCAAGATTGGAAATCATCTGAAATAAATAAATTGGCTGAAGCACTAGCCAAAGCTCAATCAGAGTTAGAAGGTGCTAAAAAAGAAAGTGTTAATCCATTCTTTAAATCAAGTTATGCAGATTTACATGCAGTAATAAAATCAGCATTTCCTTATTTAAGTAAATATGGCTTATCAGTTAGTCAAGGTAATGAAGTTGTTAAAGGTGCAGTAGTAGTAACAACACTGTTAATGCATTCTTCTGGACAATGGTTACGTTCTAAAGTAAAATTACCTTTAAAAGATGTAACTGCACAAGGTGTAGGCGCTGCTATAACATATGGCAGAAGATATGGCTTGTCTGCAATCGCAGGTATCGCTCAGTATGATGACGATGCTAATTCAATTCGTAAATAAAAGGAGAAATAAATGGCAATTGTTGTAACACAAAATACAAGTAGTGGAAATTATGCTGATGGATGGCATAATGTACAAGTAACTAAAGCTAAACGTGGCGATTATAATGGCTCAGGATTTGTAGACTTATGGTTTAAAGATTTTCCTGAAACTTTAAAATGTCGTGTTTGGGAAGCACGTAATCAAGAAGGTGAAGAATTTTCTGTAACAAATATGATTAGGTATTCAAACCCTGACATATTAGAAGAACTTCCTGATAAAGATGGTGCTGCTGTAGCTAAACTAGACGACTCTAATGATAGTCTTGTAGGTAAAAAGCTACAAGTGTTGTTTCATAAAAATGCAAAAGGTTATACAGAAGTTTCTCAAAAAGTTGCTCCTGATTCACCTTTTGAAAACATTATAGATAAAATGACACACGAAAGAATAGAAGGTATTAAATCTTCTGCAGAGAAGTATCTTGCTAAAAGAAACGAAGCTAAAAAGGTTATAGAAGGCACTGTTAGTACAGATGCAGAAGTACCTTTTTAAATAACTATAACTAAAAACTAAAGAGAGCCAATAACTGGTCCTGTAAGTCCTTAAGTAGTAACTAAGAAGATTGTGGTGGTAAAACTAAGCAATGCACTTTGAATTAAGGCAAAGGAATATGTGAGGCTCTCTTTTAAATTAAAGAAAGGAATAATATGATAAGAGAATTTGCATTCAGCTACTCTGATAGACATCATTTTTATGATTCAGACAAAGTAGGAAATTTTGAAAATACTGCAAGAGACACATTTGTTTCTTTGTATGGTTATGACGCATATGTAATTGATTTCTATAAAAATACTAAATCGCTTTCAGGTTTTGATGGACATATCTGGATGCCTAAAGAATTTATATTAGATGTAGACGGTAATACAGTAGATATTGCTTTAGATAAAACTAAACAGCTTATTAAACTTTTAAGTAACTTAGAAGTTCCATATAATATTTATTTTAGTGGAAGAGGTTTTCATATAGGTATCCCTGATACAGCTTTTAAATGGGAACCTTGTCAAAACTTGCATCTAAAAGTTAAAGACGAATTAACTAAAAAAGGAATATATAATTTTGCAGACCCTTCTGTTACAGATAAAACTAGAATTATAAGATTAAATAATACTTTAAACTCTAAATCCAGATTATGGAAGATATATTTAGAAGAAAAAGAACTAGAATTGTCTGCTATTCAAATACAAGCTCTTGCTTCAAGGTCTAGACATGACAAGCAACCTAAAAGTTTAGTTGCTGCTAACCCAGCATTTGATGTACTTGTTAGGAATAAGAAAAAAGAAACAGTTATGTATAAAACTGAAGTAGGATTAAATCCTGACCCTGTAAACCATCCTTGCATTACTAGTATGCTTCAAGGTACATCTTTCGGTAATAGACATGCTGTAGCTTTACGTATTGCTGCATGGCTTAGATGGAGATACCCTGAACACGTTGTTAGAGTAGTTATGGAAGATTGGCGTAAAAGGGTTAGTAGTCAAGACCATCCTTTTAAAGAGTCAGAAATGAGTAGACTTGTTACTGATTGTTATAATGGCCATGGAGGTAGTGGTTATAGATATGGATGTATGGATACAGTGATGGATAGTCATTGTAAATCTACATGTAAAATATACAAATCTAAAAAGACTACAAGTCTAATGTCAGCTGAACAAATGGAAACTGCTTTAATTAACTTTTATAGAAGTGACTTAAAACCAATAGATATAGGAAAACCTTATGGTATAGAATTTCCTATATATCCAGGCGAGTTAGTTGTATTACAGGCTCCACCAAAGACTATGAAAACAATGCTTATTCAAAATTGGGTAAATAACCTAAAGAAACCTACTTATTTCTTAGAAATGGAGATGAGTGCAAGGCAAATTTGGCAAAGATTTATTCAAATTGAAAAAGGTTGGACAGAAGAAGAAGTTAGAGAGTACTATGCAAGTAATATTCATGGTATAAGTGATTCTTTTAAATGGCTATATGTAGACTATGCTCCATGTATGGCTTTAGAACTTGAGAAGAAAGTTAATATGTTACCAATTAAACCTGAAATAGTCGTTATTGACCATATGGGTTTAATGCAGTCTAAACATAAAGATTTAAATCTTAAGATGGAAGAAATAGCACAAGCTTTAACTGAAGTTGCTATAAGAAATAACATTGTGGTATTTGCTGTATGTGAAATTACTAAACAAGCTATGACTGAAGGCATGAATATTGCATCAGTTCGTGGTTCTTTTAGAATTGCATATAATGCAAGTAAAATATTATCATTGAGTGCTAGAAAAGGACCAGATGGTACTATATCTCACATAAATGTAGCAACAACAGCCAATCGTGAGAAAGAGCAATTTAATGCTGTTCTTAAGGTTGAAAACTTACAAATGAAAAAAACGTTACTATAAAGAAAGGAAAACAATATGTATCCATATAACGATATAAGAAAAGTCCCTCTAGATTACGAGGGCATATCATCTTCTGCTTTTGCAGTACAGAGACATAACATACCAAAATCTGGTCCTAATTCTTGGAAAGAATGCGGAGTTGTTAGTCAAAAATACATGCTAGTGCCTAATCAAGATGTTAGAGATTTAGCTACTCAAATAGCTACTGAATCTAAACTTGATTGGAAATTTAGTAAAGAGTTCTTTGACGGTAGAAGATATATGTATTTTATGCAGTGTGAAAGTGAAAAAGTAAACATAGCTAAAGATGATGATATTGCTTTAGGTATGGGGTTTTGGAACAGTTACGATGGTTCTACAGCTTTACAATTTAGGACATTCTTAGTAAGACTTGCATGTCTTAATGGTATGATAACTAAAGATTTTATGAATCTTGTTAAGTTTAAACATGATAAAACGTCTGAAGGTTATGAAGAACAAATAATAAAGTCTGCTAGTGTTGTAGATAATTGCGGTAGTAATGTAGAAGAAGTTGCTGCAAGAATGAGAACTATGACAGAAACAGAATGTGATGTAGAGCTTTTGTCACAGATTAGATGCAATTTATTAAATCATATTCCTGTAACATTATGGGGTAAAATTACAAGTAAATTCTTATCTGATATGTATCAAAAGGATGTAACACCTACACTGTGGGATTTTTATAATGCTTCAACAAATATATTGTGGCATGAAGAGAAACCTACCGTCTCTACATTCGAGCATAATAGTAGTATTACAGATAGCTTATTAAAATATGTTGCTTAAATAAATTATATTTCTTAACTTATTTTCGCTGATATTAATGTAACTTACTATATTAATCAACTTAGGCAGGGGGGAAACTCCCTGCTTACTTAAGGAGAAAACTAAAAATGAGTGAAAAAAAAGAACAAGTAAAACAAATTAGTGGTAATGAAATTATAGGTATGATAACTAATCTAGAAAAAGGTGTTCAAAACGCTATTAATACTTTAGGACAAACAATAACAGATTACATAACCTTTAACGATGACATAGATAAATTTACAGCATTTCTAAAAGGAAAATATCCAAAACAAGGAGAAAATAATGAACCAAAAAAAGACACAGGAAAATCAAAAAAAGAAAGCAAATGATTCTGATTTAAAAAGAATTGTTGATGAAACTAGTGTTAATATTGCTGGTATTGCTACAGAAGTAATAGAGCATGGACATAAACTTGATGAATTAGAAAGACTTATTATAAGGATAAGAGAAAGAATGGGTTTATAATGAATATATCTAAAAAGTATATTAAATCTAAGTTTAAAGAACATGGTATACAATTAAATAATAATGCATTAGGTATGTTAGAAGAAAGACTTAAAATGTTTATAGATAAGTATTCTAGATTATGTTCTAAATTTGGATATAAACGTGTAACTGATAAAAGAATAGAAAAGGTATTTGATTTTGAAGACAGCTTCGAAAAAAGCGAAAGGTAGAAACCTACAAAACTTTGTAAGAGATAAATTATTGTCTTGCTTTCCCTTTCTTGAACAAGATGATATAAAGTCAGCAATTATGGGAGAGTCTGGAGAAGACATCAAGCTCTCCCCTGCTGCAAGAAAAGCTATAGCATATAGTTTTGAGTGTAAAAATCAAGAGAGGCTTAATATATGGTCTTCATTAGAACAAGCTGAAGTCAATAGTAGCGACAGAACTCCTGTTTTAATATTTAAAAGAAATAGAAGTAAAGTATATGCAACTATAGAATTAGATGACTTTTTAAAATTAATTGGAGATAAAAATGAATAGAAAAAGTATTGAAAAAAGTATAGGAAAATCCTTGCTTAAAATGAAACTAGAAACAAAAGAAAGCCTATCACATAAGATAGGAGAGCATATAAATAATCTTCCAGAATCTGGACCTATAGGTATATTTTGTGACGATTTTCTTGAAAGTCAACCTCAAGTAGATTATAAATTACATATGTTATTAATAAATTATAAAATGAAATTACAATATAATGATTGAGTTTATATGTGGTGTAATAGCAGTTATAGTGGGAACACTATTCTTTTTAGCTATATGGTTAACTTAGTCTCTAAAAATTCTCATCATAAAATCGTAAGACTCTTGTGCTCCTGGAGCATTTCTTAATAAACCTCTAGCTTTTTTCTCAGCAACTGTTCCAGCTTCTGACAGAGCAGCAATTATCATAATAGCAATATCTATTCCTGTATTAGGCAACCATCCAAAGGGACCTTTTCTTGCAATGAATGAAAATTCGTCAGCCATTTCTTCTTCATCAGTATCACCAGACAATAATAAATAAGGCAACCTTACTGTAAGGAATATAGCCATAGATAAAAGGTCTGAACTAAATTGTCTTGCACCTATTGTAGAACCACCACCACCTGCATACTTCAATAATCTTAGAGCAGGTATAGGGCCAAATATTAATAAATCTGATATAACAGTAGCTATACCTCCTATAAGTATAAAGCTTCTAAATGTTGCTACTTCTTGATTTGACATTCTTAATTTTTTACCACCTGTTGTAGTTGTAAGCTTTAATATTCTAAATAATTCTACAAGTCTTTTAGATTTACCTTTTATAATATCATCAGTATCTCTTACACTCCTAAAAGCTTCTTGAATGATATTAATCTCATCACCCATATTTTGTTGAGACCAGTATTTAAATTTACCAAATAAATTACCAACAGCTCCATAATTTGCTAAACCTACATCTGAAGTAGATAATCCATAGTTAAATATTTTTGAAAAATGGTCTCCATATGTTATAGCTTTATCTGTCTCTTGTTGAGTATAATCAGAAAAAGGTTTAAGAGGTAAATGTCCTTGTTCTTTAGCGTGTTCTACTCCCATAATAAATGCTACACTTCTTATCATTTCTTCTGTACTTCCCATTGTAAACGTACCACCCATAGATTTAAATTGAATCCATTTAGAGTACGTTTTCTGTGCACCCCATTTTGAAACATTAAATACATTTTTAAAAGGGTTATCTTTAGAGTTTAAATTCATATAAGTAGTAATTTGATATTGAGCATTAATAGAGGCGTTAGCTAAGTTAGCTGCTCTTGCTTTATTTCTTCTTTTTCTTAATTGACTTAATCTACTTTTAGCTCTTTTTTCATCAAGTATGACTGTACCTTCATCTTTTTTTCTTAAACTTCTAGAGTCATATAAATGTTGCTCTATATTAGCTTGCATAAGATTATAAGAATCTTCAAACTTTTTATCTTTCATTTTATCTTTTTTTATAAAATTCTTTTTAACAACTCTTAAATTTCTAGTTCTATTATAATGAGATAGCATTTCACCTAAAATTAACTGAGCATTTTCATTTTCAATATTATCTTTTACAAGACTACTTACCATACTATCACTAAAAAAATCATTAAAATCAATAACACCTGAGTTAGCTATAAGTTCTTTGTATCCTGTATTTTCTGTTCCTTTTCGTATTTCTCTATTCCAAATTCTCATACCGTCACTAAATTTTTCAACTCCTGCTTTTTGAAGATGCTTTACTGCACCACCTAAATTAGTAATAGCACCTTTAAATCCACCGATATGTTTAAATGTTAAAAACGATGTAATAGTGCTTATAGCGTTTTGTATGTTTTCTTCTTTTATATTAAATGTATGTTTATTCAATACACTGTTAGATAAACTTTCAGAAGAAAATTTCATACCCATAAAACTCATGTAAGTTTTAGGATTGTTAAAAGGAACTGTAAACATATTATTTAAATGTTCTACTACTTTATCATCGACTACTCCATCAGGACTCTTTTCGTAAAGTAAAGTAACTGCTTCAATGTATTTAGCTGCTAATAAGTTTCTTTGTATAGCTTGCATAGCACCTTTTAAATAGGTTGTATAAGAAGCTTTTGTTTGGTCAGCCTCTAAAGGGTTAAATGCATTACTTAATCTTTTAAAGTACTTTTGGTCAGATAAAGGTATGATTGGTTGCTGTGTATCGTTATCATAAGAATAACCATCTTGACTATCTCTTATTTGATATGCTCTAGTTAGAGATGATTTAACATCATTTATTTGTTTTTTTAATATCTTAACTGCTCTTAAACCTTTATAAACAGTACCTTTATAAGGGTGTGTAAATTCTGCAGCACTTTTTGATGTCACTATAAACTGATTTTTTTCTGAATCCCAAACATCATCTAATTTTAGTTGAAGACTTTTACCTCCACTTTTAATCCATTGTGTACCATCTTCAGACAATGATAAACCAAGGTTACTTTCAGTAGTTTGTATAAAGTCATCCCACATACCTCTAAATTTGTCTTTATTGTATATAGTAGGCCAGTGAAACTTCATATATTTAGTATCAGCCACTCCAAATTGGAAATAGTCTAAGCTAGATAAACTACCTAAAGATTCTTTTATTTTAGAAAATATTAACTTTTGATTAGGACTTAATCTATTAAAGACTTCTTTATGTTTTTTCATAGTTTCTGGGAAATATAAAAGTTGTCTAAACTCCTGTTCACTTAAACCAGGAAATATGTTAGATAATCTACCTAACAACTGTTTAACAGAATTATCAAAGTTTTTTCTTATATAATTAAAAGCAGCATTATCTACTTTTCTAGCTCTTTCTCTTAAAGCCTCTAATTTCTTTATAGCAACTTGTTCTAATGGTAAATTAAACATACCGTTATGAGCTGTTTTTATGTCTGTAAAATTACTGTAACTATATTTAACACTCCCATCAGGATGTGTTTGAACATTACCATCAATTTTAATAGGAGAATGTTGTTCTGCAACTTGAATAATTAAGTTTCCTTTTTCATCTTTTTCTATTCTTGCAGCACCTTTCATATACATAACAAATATTTCTGTTAATAAAGTATCGTTATCTACTTTGCCTTTAGCAATTACATCCCCTTGTTTTACAAATCCATAATCTAAAAGACCATTTAAATCTGCAAATATTTCACCCATTCCTTCATATTTAATGTTTTTAACTTTACCTTTTTCATCTACTATAGTTTCAGTACGACCTTTACCAAATTTATTTACAGCGTTTTGAACTAAAGCGTAGTAGTTTTTCATGCCTTGTTCATGGAATATGTATATTGCTCCAGAAGCTTCATTCTCACCTAATTTACCAGGAGTTAAATACTCTTTTCTAAATTGACTTTTAATCTTTAAAAAAAGACCTTGCTTTTTACCAAAAGGACCAAGTTGGTCTGACTCTTGAAATTTAGTTAGTTTAAATAATAAGTTTCTTAATGTACCTACACCATAATTTCTTAAAACTTTAGCTTCATTTTTTCCTATAATCCCTTTCTTATCATCTTTCATTGCTAAAACTTTTTTATTTTTCAAAAAATTCTGAAGTATAAATCTTGCAACTGGATTTTCTTTTAATAAACTTTTAATTTGAATAGACAAAAGTTCTCTCTCATCAATATTACCATATAGTTTTTTATATGCTTTTCTTAACGTGTCATACTCAACAGGCTCATTAGGATTTTGGCCATTTTTAATTAACTCAGACTCTATTTCATCAGTATGCTGTTCTTCTAAAGTATCTAAAGGAGTTAATTTTTCTATCTCTTCTTCAACAGCTTTATTTACATTTTCTTCTGTAGCTTTCCTAGCACCATGAAGTATTTTAGTTGATTTACAATTATCTTTACTCATTATAACCTACACATTCCTTCTACAACTTCATTAATTGTTTCATCAGGACCATATTTAAATCTTTCAGTATATAAACTATCTTTGTTACTTACTAATTCTTTATTATACGCTTTAAAATAAGCTTTCATAACTCTTTCATCTAAAGTTTGATATTCGTTTTTATTACTATTTACAGGAGGTAAACCTGCTTTACCAGCATAAATTTGTTCTGAATACTGTTCTAAAAATACATAAGTTCCTACCACTTGTGCAATCTTATCTAATTCTTTATACTCGGAATCATATTTTTCTTTAAATTCTAAAAAGCCTGCATTTCTATCGGTAGTTGCAACTGTTATTTCTTTTATTTTATTTATTTGTGCAAAGAAAGCATTAGTCATTTGGACTCCATACAATCTACCTTTATTCCTCTGTTCTATTATATATTGTTTTAGTTCAGTTACAGATGCATTAGGTAGAGCTTTTTTAGCTAAAGCTTTTAGTATTTTACTTTCTTCTAGTATTAATATATCAAGAGCAGCTTTATGAGAGTTAGCATGTACTACACCAAGTATATCAAAAGGACTTCCAACTTCTATATAGTTATATTTTTTACCTTCTCTAAAAATTCTACCATCTTCATATACATCAGAAGGTTGTCTCATAAGTTCTTCAATAGGAGCTACAACACCTTCATTAATATCTAATTTCATTATAGTCGGAAGACCACTATCACTAGCTAGATTTGTTAAAATTTCAACTCTATTGTTTATAAAATGATTATAAAATGCACTAACATTTATAAACTCTTCTAAATTTAATTCTTTTCTAATAAAATTAATATCTTCACCTATACCATTACGAGCATTGTTAGGTATTTTATGCATATCAAATATTGGTTTTAAACTTTTAGCATCTTCTGCTGTTATACTTTTACCATTAGCTGTTTTAAATAAATTTTGAAACATATGCATTTGTACAGTACCGCTTGAAGAAGGTATCCATTTATCTAATAACATAAATTCAGCATTATCTACAGAAGCCTGAACCATTGTTCTTATGTATTCTGCTACAGTTATATCTATATATGCATGCGTTTTTTTACTATTATTAACCCAGGAAACATTCCATCTAAATTTTTCATTAGGTTTTCTTAGTACTACATCTACAAATGTTGTCTGTTTTTTTCCTTGAGCATCTTTAAAAGAAGAAGATATTTGAATAGACTTATATATTTGAATCATTTGACCATACACAGATGCAGCATTAGCAACTTGACTTATAGCAGTTTTTCCTTGACCTAATGCATGTATTAATCTAAATCTATCTACAGAATTATAAAACTTAGGCTCTTTTACTTTAATAGCATTAGCATATTTTTTAAGGTCTATAGATGTAGATTTATATCCTTTAAAATATTCTTCTATAGCAGTTTCTAAACCTGGCTCTAATAACTCTGCTTGAACACTATCTCCGTCATAGTCACCTTCTAACCTATTAAAAGTATCATCAGGGTGTAATTCTATAACACTTTTTTTATCATGTAATCTTTTAACTTTTGCAAGTATAACTCCACCATCATGTGGTACAGGGAATCTAGTAATTAAAACTTTTTGCTCAAAATAGCCATCTATATTTCCAGACAACCATTCATTAATCTTTGTTAAATCACCACTATTTTTTTCTCTATTCCATTGTTCAGAATCTAATCCTTTAGCTGCAGCGTATTGTAACCATATCATTGTAGAATTTTCTGAACCTAAAGCAACCTCTCCAGGTTTTAAATCTCCTCTAAAATTAGGGGACATATCGTATCTAGAACCTTCTTGCATTGAAGAAGTAAATGCAGGCATTGCTAACCTTTTCATAACTATAGAAGATAATATAGAGGCTACACCTTTATGTTTATATGCACCTAATTCTACTTGACCTATTAAGTCTGGCATAAAACCATCTGCTTCATTCTTTTTTCTGTAGTTTAAAAACTCAAGTAATTTACTATTAGATATTTCTGTGTTAGTTGTACCATCATTATCATTGGAAACAAAAAACATTTTCTTTAAATTTCTTTTTACTTTAGATATTATACTATTAGGATTGTTAGGATTTTTATATGCATCTATAACATCTTGACTTTCTTTAGTATCTCCATATACATAGTTATACCACTGAGCTCCATGCTTTGCATGCTTTTTAGATTTACTATCTATTTTAACTAAACCTAAAGACTTACCAGGCATATCAACTATGTCTTGGTCAAACTGACCATCAAAAAGTTTTACTTCATCAGGAGTTGCAAGTAAGTCTACATACTGACCTTCACTTGTACCATTGTTACCATAAAACATTATATTTCCATCTTGGTCTATCTCTGCAATTAACTTTTGATTTTTTGCCTTATATGATTTATATATCTTTAACCCTTTATCTGCAACAAACTGCTCATGTTTCATAGCAATTGTATCTAAGCCAACTCTGTTATATAAGACAGTCTTTAATTTAGAGAATTGTTTTAAACCAAATGCTTGTCTTAATTTAGATACAAATTTTTGAGACATTATAGTAGCACCATCTCCAACATTATTTTTCGTGTTTTTTGAAAGACTTTGAGTTAAATCTGTAACGCCTGGCTCAACACCATCTTCATTTTCATAAACCCAGCTGTATCTTCCATCCTTAGGATTAAACTTACCTATTTTAAAATTATCTAAATGTTTAGAATAAGTAATACCACCTGTCATTATCTTTAATCTTTTTATTACTTTAGATAAACTATGGTCTAAATATCTAGGGAATATATGAGACATAGCTTCATGTACTGCAAGCTCTCCTGATATTTGTAAATCACTTAATTTTTTATAACTTTCTATAATTTTGTTTCTAACTCCAGCATCTACATGTGTTTGTGTTTTCCAAAAACTAATAGGATTTTTAGCATGCATATAATGTTCTTGTTTAATAGGTGCAATAAATAATATATTACTATCTCCTCTAGACCCTACTATAACAAGACCCATTTTTAACAACTCTTCATTTACTGTAATTAGTTCTGATGTATTTAAAAAATTCATTCTAGTGTCATATTCTGATATAGGTTGTCCATTGCTATCAACTTTATCTGTTTTTCTTAAAGTTTTAAAATCAGCATCACTTAATAAAGCAATAATTCTATTTTGCATAACAACATTTAATAGATTAGTCTTTACTTTTTGTGCATTAGACTTACTATAAGGTTCAGGGTCTTGCCCTCTTTTTAATTCAAGTTTATCAATTTTTAGTTTACGATTTTCAAAAGACATTCTTAATATATAATTATCAATATCGTTAACAGTTTTATCTTCTTTATTAGAATTGGTATTTATACTAGAATTAAAGTTATTATATAATTGTGTTATCAAATTAGATTGAGTTTCATTTAACATATGATAGTCTGTAACATTACCAAGATTAAATTTCTTTACAGCTTGTTGACCAAATTCTTCTATAGTTGGAAGACCTGTGGCCATTCTTGCAAGTAACGCATATTCTTCTGGAGTTAATATTGTATCAAAAACTTGCATAAATATAGCTTCATTTTGACTTATTCTTTCTTGACTTATATCTGTATTACTTTCTGATAATCCTGCAAGTCCTTCTCTTATTTTGCCACCATCGTTATTAAATACTTTTTGTGCTAATGCATTTAACTCATCACCTTCTATCCAAATTCTTTTATCATCTCTATAAGTAAGTGTTTTATCATATCTATCTTTTAATGTCTGAGTTCCTTCAAATCTATTAAAAAACCAATCATTAAATTCTTCAGAAACATCTACAAGACCTTCATCTTCTAATATTCTAGTAACAATACTATGAAACTCATAAGGTTCAACAGATACACTTTTAGTTTTGTATTTAGGCATACCTTCAGCAATTAACTTTTGTTGTTTCATTACTTTAATTGTCATCTCTATAGTTCTAAATAACTTTTTCTGTGCATTCTTATTAGTTACAATATTAGAGTGTTGATACTTAACCATATTAATTATCATCTCTTTTGCTTCAAGCATATTCTTAGGAATGTCACCAACTTTAACAACGTATTCATCTGATGCAAGTATTTCTGCTAACTCTTGTATACTTGTACCAGCCTCAAACTTACCACTTATCATTCTAGTATTATAAAGAGGACCAAAAAATTTACCTCTTATCCAATTCATTAAATTAGCTATAGCTTTTACTATAGGATTCTTAGGTGACTTATATTTTCCAGCAGCTACTCTACCTAAAGCTTCTGCTATAACTTCTATTTTAAATATATCAGAGTCTTTTTCATACCCCATACCTAACACATCTTTAATAATACTTTTACCGTACGTACTATTAATAACTTCATTGTATAAACTTTCAAATAATACAGGGTTAGATGCATATAAATCATCTATAATAGGGTGTGCTATTTCATGGAATGGTGTATCCATACCAGCTTTATCAGGATTTATAGTAATAGTTTTAGTCTTAGGGTCATACATACCTACTGCTTCCTGCTTAGAATCGAATTTAACAGTGATTTTAGAGCCATCTGCGAAGATTACCTTCTTGGTAATATGTTTTATTACCTTTCTTAATTTCCTCTTTTTTATGGTCTGTTCTGAGGTTTTCTTTTGAAGCTTTGTATCTCCTTCAAAAATACTTTCATTACCAAACCTTGGACCGTCATATCGACCACCAAAAACTATATTGTACGAAAGTTCATCTTCATCAATTTTTAATTCTAATTCACCTATTTTTTTTGTAACACTTTCAAGTTCAGATATAATTTCATTTAAATCAGACATAGAGGCATCTTGACCTTCTGCTATCATGTATGTTCTATCAACCCTATTTTGCTCTTCTCTTAATTCATTTAATTCTAACTCTGTTTCTGCTAACTTTATCCTAGCATTAGCTTCATTTGAATCTAAACCCTTTCCTTCAGCCACAAGTAAATCTTTTGTAGCATCATCTCTATCCTCTTTTAATTGCTCATTAGTTTTATAAACAGGTTTAGAGGGTGCTGATTTTTGATATTTCTTCTTACTTACTATATCTTTTTTTTCTTCTAAACTAGGAATCTTTTTAAACTCTATTGTTTCCCTATCTCTAGCTTCAGCTTCTTCTTCCGTCTCGATAGGGCCAGCTACATCATCTTTAACTCTAGTAACAGTTCCATAAGCTGAACTTTCTTTAGGTAACTTACTTATACCAATTTCATTAGCAGTTACTACATCATTATCAAGAAGGTCACTGAGAAATATTTCTTTTACTTCTTCCTCTGTTTCGATAGGACCAATAGCTCTTTTGTCCTGTTCTCTTTTTGTGGATAAAAGCTCCATCTTTTCTCTAGCACTTAATTTTTCTTTGCTTTCTAAATCAGATACCTTTTTAGACAACTCTTTGTCTGTTAGTTCTTTATTTGAAAACAAATCTACTTTTTGACTCTCATCTGGTAAAGTTTCTTCTTTTAATGAGTCTGTTAATTCTTCTTGAACTATGTCAGGTGTATCTTCAAATAATGTTTGTTGTTCACTTTTTGTAGTAGGTTCTTCAATTATTTCGTCAACTATACTAGAAGTTTCTTCTTGTGCAATAGAATCTTTAATAGAATCTTGTGAAAATAAAGTTGTATATTCTTGAACAATAGAGCCAAATTCTTCTTGATTAATTTCACCTTCATACTCATTAATATCGGTAAGCTCTTCAAGAAGTTGTTCTTTACCTGTACCTACTTCTGTATCTTCATAAGAACCTCTTTGCTGAAGCTCTTCCATAAGACCATCTACACCCTTTTGTTCTATTTTTTTCTTAACAGCATCTAACATAAATTGAGGGTTACGAACTGTGTATTTTCCTTGCTGACCTAAATTTTCACTCTCTTCTTGTTCTGTAGGATTTAACTTATCTGTAGAGCCACTAAAAGTAATTATAGATAACAGGTCAGAATCTACACCATCAGCTGTAGGAGCTCCACCTACATTCTCTTTATTATCATCCATTACTTTTTTTGTGTCTTCTGCTCTTTTTTTTGTTGACCTATTGTAAATTGTAGTTGTCTTCTTAATATTTGCACTTATAAATCTTTTTTCACGCTTAGCTTCTGCTCTAGTTCCAAAAGCTTCTGTACTATGCAATACAGTACCGTCTTTACTTCTTATTTCAACACTAAAGGTTTTACCATCAGGACTTTTAACTAGCTTAGTCTTAGCTTTATTAGAAACTAAAAAACCAAGTTTAGAAAGATGTTCTAAGTCTTGTTCTTCTTGAAGGCTTTGATTCCAATCCATAGCTGCTTGCATAGCTTCTTTTTTAGAATCATAATATCTATCTATATTATCGCCATCTAACATATCTTGAGTTATTGTTCCACCTTCTTCAGGACCTTGAATAATACCATTATCATTTAAAGCAAACTCATACTTAGTTACTCCATCTACTTCTACTGCTCTAGCAAATGCACCTACACCTGTTTTATGTGTTCTGTTTTTGTAGTTTTCAATATGCGGAGATATAGTATTTCTACTAAGTTGCATTCCTATACTCATAGTACCACCTGTCATTGCACCCATAACACCTGATTCAAGCATCATTGGTAAGGAGTATAGTTCTCCAAAACTTTCATCTCTATAACCTATACCTGGTGCAGTTTCAGCAAGTATCTGTGAAGTGTATTGAGCTGATTCAGTAAGAGCTTCTGTAGCTACATCACCAAAAAAATCTTTAGTAGCTTGAGCTCCAGGCAATAATCTATTTAAATTAGTTTTAGGTAATTGTCTAAATTTGTCTACTAATTTATATGAAGATGCACCTTTGATATACTTTTTTAATGGAACCGACACACCTATTCTATCCATATATCTTCCTAAAGGTATAAGTTCTAACGTACCTGCAGTAAGTGAATACATTACAACAGCAGCATCGTTTACACTTTGTGCTTCTTCAATACTCATTCCCTTTACAAAGTATCCACCTTTTTCATCTTCACCAAAATTTTGTTCAGTAAATCTATCTATTTCAGCGTCTAATGCTTTAGGACTTAAAGGTTGTTTAGATAGTATATTTCTATAGTCTTCTATTTTAGAATCTATTAATTTTTTTGATACAGGTCTGTCTTCAGTGAGGTAATCTAAAGAAGATATAGCTTCATCACTACCTTCTAATAAATAACCTGCAGCAGCAGAAGCTCCTGTAAAACCAGCAGCAGCACCACCTGGACCCCCTAAAGCTCCTACAAAACCACCAGCAACACCTGCAGTCATCGTTATTCCTGTAGACATCATATTACCAACAGCTTTACCAAATAAATCTAAATCCAAAACATCACCTAAACTTTCTATACCATGACTACCATCATCTCTGTTCCACGCTTCCCATGCTGCAAACTTAGGGTCTTCTTCTCTTTTTTGTTTTAAATGTTCTTTATAATCTCTGTAAGTATCTGCAGCGTATTCATTTGCAGAAGCATGGAAGTCTTCAAATTTTTCTGGGATAAAAGATGCAACTACTTCTGGCATACCGTATGACATGCTATTCCAAATCTGATTACCTGAGTAGTATACTTGGTCTTCAAAGCCTGGTCTTTCAGCTAAGACATCAAGAACCCAAGGATTATCTTTCATTTCATCCCTGATAATATCTTTGTCGCTATATTCTGGATTTAAATATTCTTCTTTTTGGTCTCTAAAAAGATTAGCAACTTCTTTAGAAGACATTGAATCTCTATTTTTTTCTACCCAATTTTCTAATCTTATTTGCTTTTCAGTTTTATCTTCAGTTTTTACAACAGGTTCTTCTATTCTAAAAAACTTATCATCTTCTTCTTCATCAGTAACAGGTACAATAGGAATATTGTTATATGACATATACTACCTTTATATTGTAAATTTAGGAAAATCGTACTTATATTTTTTAATACCCACATTCATTTGTATAGCAATCCATTCTTTAAGAGAAACCTTCTTTTTGTAAGATGAACTCATATTACTATATGCATCTACAGCAGCTTCCATACTATTAGTTTCAAGAGAATTTTCAATAACAAATTTATTAATCTTTTTGGCTTCTTCTTTATTTAATCCACCCTCTTCTAATACTTTTACTATCTTTTTAGAATCATCTTCTTTTGTTAATTTAGATTCAGTAAACATAGGTCCTTCATTCCAATTATATGTTTTCATTCCTCGACCATCTTTTATATCCATTTCGTAACTAACATTAGGAGTATTACTACCCATCTCAGCATTAGGATATTTCTGTTTAAAATCTTTAACCATTTCTGGTTTAGGTTGAGATATTGGATTTAAATTATTAGTCATCTTTTCATCTTCTGTCATGTTTACTTTTTTTAATGCACCTGTTCTTACACCACTTTGTTCAAATAAATATTGAGGACTATCTATCTTTTCACTTTCAGTATAAGGAGTATTGTTGTTTCTAGATGTATTATCTTCTAAATAACTTGCTGACATAAGAGGATTAAGTAGAGTAGTATTGTCTTTATTAGGATTTATTAAATCTAAAGTTTTTAACACTTCAGTTTTTTTATCTTCACCTATAGCATTTAATGAAGCGTTAAATTGATTATATCCAAGCAACATTTCTTTTTGCTCTTTAGCTCCCACCCAATCAATAGGCACATTATTAACAATTAAACTTTTTGCATTTCTATTAGAAAATTTTTTCCAATCACGATTCATAGTTGACTCAACATCTTCAACTTCTAAATTTTTATAAAACGAAGTTAATGATTTAGAGTTTTTTAATTTATTAAAATATTTAATAGAATCTTCACTGTTAATAATAGTGTCACTACCAGCAAGATTAGACTCTTTTTTAAGCCTACTTAAAGTACTATCCTTTGAAATATTTGCTAAAGAAGTCATTATTTTACTACTATCTTCAGGACCTTCTTTATAAAGTCCATCAGTATTTGTAGAGTCAATAACTTCATTTTGGTTTACAATTGGCGCATCTTCCATGCCAGGAAGTAAATCAGTATCCATCTCACTATTAGTACTAATCTCATTAGCTTCAAATTCATTAACAAGTTTATCACCTTCTAAGAAGAATCTTATGTTATGTTTTAATTCATTTAAATTTTTATTATTCACACCTCCTTTAAAAGGAACGTTACTCCAATCTACTGTATTCACAAAATCATTAGAAAATCCACTCTCATGAAGTTTCTCTGTTTGGCCACCACCAAATTCAGTAGAAACATTATTCTTTACAAAATCAAGTAAGTAGTCTCTTTTATCTGTATATCCTTGTAATTCATTTTTTTTATACCCTTCAAACTTTACTCCATCCTGTTCTTTTTTAGCAAACTTAGAATCTTGGTCAACCCATTCATATAAATTTACACCACTACCACCTTTACTAATCCAAGAAAGTATATTCTCAGCAGGCATAGTAGTATATGAAATAGCTGAAGCTTTGTCTGTAATTTTTGCTCCAGATTCTCCTAGTTTAGATATATTATAAACTCTATCATCATTAAAAGAACCGTAAGTCTCTGTTACAGCAGCGCCACTTTGACGTATTATTTCACCTGTATTTTTTTGAAAGTTTTTTAATATATCATCATCACTTAAACCTGATGTATTAGTTGTACCAGTTCCTTTTTTACCAAGCAATCTGTTAGCTAGAATTTCGTCTGGACTTAAAATGATACCAATTTCAGCGTATTTTTTAGAAGCATCTTCATAAGCTCCAGCCTTAGCAAGGTTATCAGCATGGTCAAGAATAACTTTATCTACTCCTACAGCTTGCTCTTTATCTAATAATAATCTTTTTCTTTGAGAATCTAAGTCTTCATCGTATGTAGGCATAACAGATTTAAATCCAGCAGCTTCAGCTTTAAAGTTAGGGTCATTTATTTCTTGACTTACTAAACCTTCTACCATATCTTTATCAAATATAGTTTTACCATCATCTGCAGCAATATTATCTAAGCCAGTCATAACACCTTGCATAGTATAATCTTTATTGTAAGCTTGATTATATTCATCTAAAGACTTATAACCATCATTGTTTAAATCTATTGCAGTATTAGAAGCCCTATCAGCTCCATCTAATGCAGAGTTTATACGTTCATTGTATTGTCTAATTTTAGCACTATTAATTTCAATAGCGTTTTGTTTATTTACAATGTTATCACCTATGTTCATTGTAGTTTCTCCCCAAGTCATTAGATTATCTCTTTTTTCTTGGTTTAAACTTTTCCATAACTTATTACCTTCTAGTGTTTGATTTAATTCTCCTAAGTCTAACATATCTTGATAATTTAAATTATGGTCTTTTAATTGTTTTGTTAAAAAAGGAAGTTCTTTTTGTTGATATTCAAGTTGTTTATTTAACTCTCCTAAAGAAGTTTTGTTTGCAGTATTAACACTATCTGCTTCAATCTTTAGTTGTTGCATTCTTAATGCAGTATCTGATTGTAATACAGCAGTCTCTTTAGCAAGATTAGACTTAGCTATACTATCCATTCCGCTAACTAATAGGTTTAAACTTTGCATAAAATCTTCAGGTTCAAAACTCATTATTCACCTCCTGTATTACCAAGTTCATTTATAGCAGTTCTTGCAGTTTCTATATCACCTTTTAATGTCCCGTAATCAGCTCTCTTATTTGCATCTTTCCAAAATGAACCTCCATAACCACCATAACTAGAGATTGAACTTTGTAAAGCTCTATCAGTACTAGAAATAGCTTTCATTTCATCTTCTACCAATTGAATAGAGTCACCAATACCACCACCAGTAAGAGGATTTAAAAGGTTTTTCATCTCTAAATCATAACTTGCCATAGAACCCTCAAAGGCAGAAGTAGCTGTTTCTCTTCCTGTAATAGCTTCAGCTCTATTTGTTTCAGCTTCTGATAAACCTGTATCTCTTGCCTCTGTAATCATTTTCTTTTGTTCTGCTATATTAGCAAGAGAGGTTTGTTGTGTGTTTTCTCCCATTTCTCTCAATCTTTCAATAGCACCTGATTTAGCAAAGCCACTTTGACTACCAGCAGCAGCGGCTTGACCTTGCTGTCTTGCTCCTGCTTGTAAAGAACCTGCTTGGTCTCTAGATACTTTTGACATATTTGATGAGTAATCTTCTTTAGCTTTATTTTCAATTGTTACTGCATCAACCTCTAGTTGTCTTGCTTCTGCAAAAGCTAATTGTTGATTTAATTCGGCTTCTTCTTTGCCTTTTTCCATAGACGTTAAAGTTTCTGCAAGATTCATAGATTTAGGTAACATTATATTATTATCTAAGGCTGTACCTTCTAATGATGTTCCAGATAAATCTTGTTTACCTAGAGTACTTTGTACTTCACTAACCTCTTGAGCTGTTTTAGATTCCCATCTATTTGAGAAGATTCCTTTTGCATCAGCTGAACTTCTAATTCTATTTCCACTTTCAGAAACAAAATCTCCACCTGCTGTTTCAACATTTCTTAATGCACCGTCTTTTTGAGCTCTTCTTAATGTTCCTGCTTTACTACCTTTAGCAGAACCAAACACTCCCCAGTTACCTTCACTTGGCTTCCATTTTGAACTAGCCATTTATTTCTCCTTACTTAATTTTAATTCAAGCTTCCATTGTATAGGTTCTAAATTAAATAACCTTTTAAAAGCTTTAGGGTTTCTATTAGTTATAAATTGTATTTTATCACAATTAAATTTTTTTGCTTTTTTAATGATTCTATTCCAAACTAATTTAGTAATTGAATGTTCTGTTTTAGCAAATGCAGTCCATATCCAAAATATATTATCTACTATTTGATACTCTACCCATCCGACACCTGGCACATCTAATACCTTAGAATCTCTTTTAGTCATAAAATCACATATATCATCTTTAGATTTTTTTAAATATTCATCAATATATAATGATTGTTGTTTAGTTAAGCTTGCTTCTTCTACTCTATCCATCTAATATATCCCATATTGTGCTTACAGCTACAATTGTTGCTCCTACAGGGTTTGTTAATAATACAGGTTTAGCTGCACTAATTGTACCATGAACTGTATCTGAAACATTTTTATAATTTATATCACCACTTAATATACCTTTTGCTCCTTTTCCTGCTTGGGCTACACCTGCAGCGCTACCTATACCTGATAAAACTTTTTCTCCAAATTTCTTTGCAACTTCTTCTCCAGCCTTAGAAGCAATTTCTTCTCCAACTTTTTTAGTACCTTCTTCAATTAAAGATTCTGTTGCAGATGCAGCTACATCAGCTGTGCTTGCAGAAATGTTACTTACTTTATCCATAGTTTCTTGAACTCTATTAACAATTTCTCCATTCTTATAAACATTTAATGTTTCTTTTACACCAGAGTCTGACAGGCCTGGCATTATTCTCCAGTTTCTATCTTTAGCAAATTCAGTATATTTTTTAAATGTATCTTTTGATTTTGATAATGTATTAGATAAACTATCAAAACCTTTAATAGATTCATCTCCATCAACTTTAGGTTCTGATAAAATCCTATTTATATTTTCTTCTTCTAAACCTTTGTCTGTTAACATACTTCTAACAGCATCATTACCTGTTAAGTCATTGTATTTAAAATTATTAACTGACATAGGGTCGACTTGTATTCTATCGTAAGGATTTCTTACACTACTTCCAATATGTTTTTTTATAAAATTTCCATCTTCCATTGGTCTTCTTGAAAATAGTTTTGAAGTAACTGTATTGCCTTGCCCATCATTATAATTAAATGCAAAATCTTCAACACCTGAATTTTTTAATTCGGTCTCATTCCATTTATCTACAGTACTTAAAATCTTGTTTCCAACATTTACTCCTAAAGCTGCAGTTGTGAAAGGTTTTTCTTCATTTAAGGGTTGAGGTCTATTAACCTTTGCACTCTTTGTTCTAATGCCAGACATAAAATTTACTCCATTTCTTCATTATAATATATAATATATATCAATTTACTACAACAATTTTTTATACTGTGTATTTCCATACAGTTGTTGCTGTTACATATTTAGGTCCTGAAGCTGTGTCCAAGCTTATTCTGATTCTATCTCCTGCATCAAAATCATATGCAGTACCAAATGTAAATGTTTGTGTTGTTTCGTTTAATATTGATTCTTGTACATAACCTTCTGAATGATAACTACCATTAACTCTAAGTTGTATTCTTGTTGCTCCTGCAACACTTCCTATAGCTGTAGCACATTGTATAACTAACTTTATTAAAGCACCATTATAAGGAGCAATAAATAGAGTATCATCATTTAAAGAATCTAATGTGCTACTACTTTCAGTTTGTGAACCACCAAAAGGAATAAAAAAAGCTGAACTAGAAGTGCTATAAAATTGATGTA